>Ga0210057_1008355_pt1 | contig 12283 bp, 11 predicted proteins | sample CryGeyCG2114_010_2_FD_183968 | JGI IMG/M metagenome (GOLD analysis project Ga0210057, IMG submission 183968) | Groundwater microbial communities from aquifer - Crystal Geyser CG10_big_fil_rev_8/21/14_0.10 (SPAdes) (version 2) | ecosystem: Environmental > Aquatic > Deep subsurface > Groundwater ...
GTTAAAAAAGACTTCCGCAAATATTTAAAGGAAGTTGCAGGCAAGTGATTGTACTTTGAAAATATACTAAAATCGCGATCGTAACTGTAGTATACTTTTTCAGAAATGTGCCGGAGTAACTCAGTGGCAGAGTAGCTGTTTCGTAAACAGCAAGTCGCGAGTTCGAATCTCGCCTCCGGCTCCACAATCAAACAAGAGTCAGTTTTAGAATTTTTTTGAGCGAACGATTTTTTGAGGAGTAAAGGGGTCGTTTCGTCAAAATTATTAAGCATTTGAGCGTCTTTTATCCATTCGCGCAGAGGTTCAACCCAAGCAATCGCCCCTTACTTGTTCTCAACATCGGTGCTTTTGCGGGCGTAGAGAAAATAATTAAACATAGATTTTGATTGACGTTATTCAATAAATTTTATACACTAATAATATACAGACAGCTATTTATATACTTATAGTATTATAACTTTATAAACATGTCAAAAGAGAAACAAACCATCGGGGAAACCATAAGAAAATATCGTCAAGAAAAGGGTATATCCCAAGATAAGCTCTCTAAGCTTGCCGATGTCGCCTTTCATACAGTTGTAAAGATTGAATCCGGCGATACGCCGAATCCCACGATTGATACAATTAAAAAAATAGCCGCCGCTCTCGGCGTGAGTATTGATGATTTAACAAAATAATTTTTATGCCTATTTTTCAAATAAAAAATAAGAGGGTGGCTCAAGTTTCGTTTAACTTGGATTACTTTGACAACGAGGCGGCTCTGCGTGATTTTTTCGCAAACAATCTTGAAGATTTACTTGGTATGCGTTTTTTAGCAAAAGAATATCCAACTACGGATGGTAGAATTGATACTTTAGCGATTGACGAGACAAATGCCCCCGTCATTATTGAATATAAATGGGGACAAAACGACGCTATATTTACTCAAGGATTATTTTATTTTAATTGGCTTCGGAAAAATAAAAAACACTTTGATTTATTGGTGGCGGATAAATTAGGCAAAGATGTAAAAGTTAATTGGAGTAGTCCCAGAGTTATCCTTGTCTCGCAGGGATTTGATAATAGAACCATAATTGCTGTCCAAGAGGTAGATTATGTTGAACTCATCAAATATACTCCTTACAAACAAGATATTTTATATCTGGAAACTGTTTATAGCCCTAATAAGACGCAAGCATTGAGAGAGCGAGTTAGAACGCAGACAGGAGAAACTTACAGCATTACCTTTCATCTAAATAAATCAAATCCCGAAATCAAAGAGATTTTCTATAAGCTCCAAGAAAAAGTAAAGTCGTTACCAAGCGTTGATGAAATCTTTGACCAAAAAGTAGGGATTACTTATAGGACAACTAAAAGTTTTACGCGATTTGAGTTTGGGAAAACTCTATTCCGTGTTTTATTACGGGATGCTAAATATAATGACCCCAATAAATTAGTAAAAGACATAACATCTTTCGGGTGGGGGTATAAAGGCATAATTACTGTTAGGTCAGGAAGCAAAATTGACGATGTTTTTAATTTAATCAAGCAATCTTACGAATCAACTTTATAATAAATTATGTCAAACACTTTTGAAAAAATCTTAAAGGAAGGAGAGCGTAAAGGATATTTTCGCCTCCATAACAACGGAGCGAAGATTGAGTATCTTCCGTCCGGCCACAAGGAAAATCTCAACGACCCGGAGGAAAAAGTCCGAGCCGAGTATTATTTTGACTTGATAGAGAAATACAATTATCCGGCGGCGCGCATTGAGCTTGAAGTGGAAATGCCAGACCGCACACCCGAACGATACGCGGACATTGTTATTTACGAAGATGACGGCAAGCGTAAGCCGTATATCGTGGTGGAGTGTAAGAAGGACGGTATTTCTGATGCCGAGTTTGAACAAGCAACAAAACAAGCCATAGCTAATGCGCGCGTTCTCCACGCCCCGTTTGCTAATTGCGTTGCGGGCAACACTCGCCGCGCGATGGAAACTGCGTTATGGAATGACAAAGAGCCGGAGAAGGCAACGATTACCGACATTCCGATTTCTTACGGCAAGGTTGAGGAGTTTCGCTACAAGAAAGGCGACCCCAATTGGGATTTGAAGCCGATTGACCAAGAGGACCTAAAACGCGCCTTTCAAAAATGCCACGATACGCTATGGGCTGGCGGTAAGCGTGCCCCGACAACCGCGTTTGATGAGTTCGCAAAAATAATTTTTGTAAAAATCCGCGATGAAAAGCGAGGTCGCAAGACAGGCGATCCCTACGATTTTCAGATTAAGACGCACGAGAGCGCGGAGAGTGTATATAAACGCATCAACGCAATTTATCAAGAGGCAAAAAAGATTGACCCCGAAGTGTTCAAGGAAGATTTGAAAGTTGAGAGGGAAGAACTTTATACGGTCGTAGAACACTTACAGGGTATCTCGCTTGATAAAACAGATTTGGATACAAAAGGCGTTGCCTTTGAACATTTTATGGAGGACTTTTTCAAGGGTAAAAGCGGCCAATTCTTCACGCCGCGCAACATTGTTAGTTTTGCCGTAAAAATGATGGGTATAAAAAATGACGACCTTGTGCTTGACCCCGCTTGCGGTTCAGGCGGCTTCCTACTCCACGCACTTGATGAAGTCCGCACGCAAGCAAAAGAGTATTATCCCGACGAGGAAAAAGAACAATGGCGATACTGGCACGATTTTGCCCAAAATAACCTTTTTGGTATTGAGATTAACGATTCCATCGCCCGTGTAGCCAAAATGAATATGATTATCCACGACGACGGCCACACGAATGTTATCGGCCACGATGCGCTAAACGACATAGAGAAAATGACGGCCAAAAATCCGGGCTTTGGCAAAAACCGCTTTGACATAATAGTTACCAATCCGCCGTTTGGAGCGAATGTAAAAAGGAGCGAACACCCATACCTTGAAAAGTTTACGCTTGGTAAAAAGATAGACGCGAAGAGTAAAACCAAAGCGATGGACAACCAAAAAACGGAGGTATTATTTATTGAGCGATGTATAGATTTTCTAAAACCGGAAACAGGACAGATGGCGATAGTTTTGCCGGACGGCATTTTGTCTAACTCAACCCTACAATATGTCCGAGATTTTCTGATGGAGAAAACACAGATACAGGCAGTTATCAGTTTGCCGCAATTTGCCTTCACCCACTTTGGCGCAGGCGTGAAATCATCACTTGTATTTGTTCGTAAGAAGGGCGGAAAGGAGAAGCTGGGACGCTATAAAATTTTTATGGCGATTGCGGAGCATATCGGTTATGACGCAACAGGTAAGAAAGACGCCAAAAATGATTTCAACGATATTTATGAAGAATACAAGAAATTCAAAAAATAAAAACGGCTCGGCTTCGCTTGAAACTTTTACGACTTGGAGCGATGAAATAGTTGGACGAATTGACCCGTTTTTCTATCGCCCAGAAATCAAACAAGTTTCAGAGGAATTACGAAAAGCAAAAGGAATTCCGTTTGGAGAGATTATCCAAAGCATTACAAATGGCCTTGATTACAGACAATTTGAAGATAAAGGAAGCACTATTTATTTGCGTGTTGGCAACATAAAGCCACACAAAATAATTTTTGATGACGCGAAAAGGGTTAATTTTAATATTGATGAGATTGCAAAAGACATACACCTTAATAAAGGCGACATTTTACTTACAAGAAAAGGCTCTTTTGGAATTTCAGTCGCATTAACAGAAAATATTGACGCCTTAATAAGTTCCGAAATATTTTTGATTCGGTTGAATAGAAAAGACATCAATCCGAATTATGTTGAAGTTTTTTTGAATTCCAGTATTTGTCAAAAACAATTTCAGAGTCAAAAAGTTGGCGCGATAATGGGAAGTCTATCGCAAGACGCAGTAAAAGATATTCTCATTCCTATTCCGCCTCTTTCGGTTCAAAACGAAGTCGTCAAAGAAATTCAAGAAGCATACAAGCAAAGACAAGAGAGGGAAGCAAAAATTGAAAACATTTTATTATCAATAGATGATTTTGTTTTTGGCGAGATTGGTATAGATATTCCAAAAGAAAGCCCAGAGCGAGTGTTTCAGATTTGGAGCAATGAAATTGAGGGTCGTCTTGATGTTCTCTTTTATAAACCAATCCTCCTAAACCTATTAGACCAAATTACAAGACAAAGACATTTTACGCTTGGCGAAGCTATCACAGAAATGTCCGGCGGCGCAACACCAAAAGTTACAGAAGATTATTATTTAGATGAGGGCGGCGTGCCGTTTTTACGAGTTCAGAATATTACAGAGATGGGAATAAACCTTGACGATGTAAAGTTTATTAAACCAAAAGTTAACCAAACAATGCTGAAGCGATCGCAACTAAAAAAAGATGATTTAGTTTTTACTATAACAGGACGCATTGGAAGCGTCGCTGTTGTGCCAGAAAACTTTGATGGTAATATCAATCAACACTCCGTCCGTATTCATTTACAGAATGAGGTTGATAAGACAAAAATTTTACCTGAATATGTCGCGGCCTTTTTTAATACCAAGGCCGGACGAGATTTGTCTTTTCGTTATACAACGGGCGGCACGCGCCCCGCGTTGGATTATGAAGCGTTGAGAGAATTGGTTGTGCCTTTGCCCAGCGAGGAAATTCAGAAAAGAATTGTCGGCGGAGTAAATTCGTTTTATGAAAGAATAAGGGCGTTAAAAATGGAAGCCGACGAAGTTCTATGTTCTGCTCAAAAACAAGTAGAGCAGATGATTTTGGCTTAAAATCGCTTTCCTTTATCAAAAGATCGTCCGCTATCAGGGCGGTTTTTTGGTTACCTCTTGACAGAGGATAGTCCCATACGCTACCACACAAAGTGTATGGATAAAACAGATTTTAGCCAAAAAGAGATAGAAGCAATCAGGCATATAAGAAACTGGCTGGCTCATAAGGCGCATACACCTTCAGTCAGAGAACTTATGGGTGCTTTGGGTTATAAATCACCTCGGTCAGCGCAGGATATTCTTAAAAAGCTTGAAGCAAAAGGTGTTATCAGAAAACTAAAATCAGGAGATTATCAGTTAGTAAGCGATCCTGATTTCGGCTCTTTACATGCCCGAACCGTAGATATACCTCTGGTTGGAACTGCCGCGTGCGGCTCACCTATAACCGCCGAGGAAAATATTGAAGGATTTATCCCTGTTTCAGTTTCTCTCGCTCGTCCCGGTTCAAGTCATTACCTTTTGCGAGCCAGTGGGGATTCAATGAATGAGGCGGGTATCAATGATGGCGATATTGTTCTTGTCCGACAACAATCAGTCGCTGACCCGGGCGATAAAGTGGTAGCTCTTATTGATAATGAGGCAACCATAAAAGAGTATCACCCCGTTAAAGGAGCGATTGTTCTTAAACCACATTCAACCAATCAAGAGCATAAGCCGATAATTCTTACAGACGATTTTCAAATACAAGGCGTTGTAGTCGCAACGATTCCTAATTTTGAATAAATAACAATAACTATGGCTAATTATCATGTAGTAAAAATTAAAGATGTCGGAATGTGGGCGGCTAAACGCGAAGGGGCAGAACGCGTTGGCGGTTACTATGATACACAAGCCGAAGCTGAAAAAGCCGCTAAACAAATGTCGGCCAACAGCGGAGGCGGAGAAGTAAGAATACACAGCCCAAAAGGGCCTATCAGAGATAGCGACACAGTCGCTCCAGCAAACGACCCGAATCCGCCGAGAGATAAAAAATACTAACACTATGGCATACGAAATAGATTACATACCCGTAGACGGTGGAGAAAAAAGTGGCGACGCCATTGTTTTACGCTTCGGTAACCTAAATGGTCAACGAAATGAGCAAAGTATAGTTGTTATTGATGGCGGGTTTAAGGACTCTGGCGAGTTACTTGCCCAGCATATAGGCAATTATTATGGAACGGATCAGGTTAACCTTGTTATATCAACCCATCCCGACGAAGACCATATTTCTGGTTTATCAGTCGTCCTTGAGAAATTGAAAGTTGGCGGTTTACTAATGCACAAGCCGTGGGATCATGCTGCCGACATAAAGAATTTTTTTAAGAATAAGAGTATTACCGTTTCCGGCTTGGAAAAAAGCATTGAAAAATCCCTCCAATGCGCAAGCGACCTTGAGGATTTAGCGATAAAGAGAAATATACCGGTTTTTGAGCCATTTCAGGGGCTTAAACTTGGAGGGGAACTGGTCCATTTTTTAGCCCCTTCAGGTGATTATTACGAAAGTTTACTACCGAGCTTCCGCTCTACTCCTCAACCGAAAGCGGAGTTTGATATACTTACTCAATTAAGAAAATCGGCCGGAGAAGCTGTTAAATGGATTCAAGATCATATTGGCATTGATTTACTCAATGACGACGAGGATACGACTTCGCCAGAGAATAACTCCAGCACAATAATTTTATTTACTATTGATGGTCATAAACTACTTTTTACCGGCGATGCTGGAAAAACTGCCCTCATTAACGCGATTGCTTATGCCGATAGCGCGGGAGTCAATCTCGCCGACCTTCGCTTTTTAGATGTGCCTCATCATGGAAGCAAGAGAAACCTCAATAGTAAAGTCCTAAATAAAATCAAAGGCGATACAGCTTTTGTATCTGCTTCAAAAGATTCTGAAAAACATCCAGCGAAAAAAATCACCAATGCTTTAAGGAAACATGGGTCGTCGGTGTTTGTAACTCGTGGCAAAGCGTTGCTCCAACACGATGGTAGTAGTAATAGAGGTTGGCCTCCGGCTACCCCTGAACCATTCCATAATCTCGTTGAGGAATAATTATGAACGAACTTTTAGGGGAAATTACATCTTACAATCTTTTTAACTACCTCTTACCGGGGGTATTATTCGTCGTCATACTGGATAAGTTTACGAGCTTCTCCTTTATCCAAGAAAACATCGTAATCGGAGCATTTGTATACTACTTTGCGGGACTAATAATAAGCAGGTTTGGGTCGCTTATCCTTGAACCCGTCTTAAAGAAATTATCTTTCATAAGATTCGCCGAACACCAAGATTTTGTTTCTTCCTCAAAACAAGATCCAAAAGTTGAGACGCTTTTGGAGGCAAGCAATATGTATAGAACCTTCACGGCGATGTTTTTTCTCCTCCTGTTGTTTAAGTTATATAATTTTCTTTCAGTGAAGTTTCCTATACTCAACGAATTAAGCATATATATCCTCGTTGCGTTACTTTTGGTAATGTTCTTATTCTCTTACAGGAAACAAACAGGGTATATTTCCAAGAGAGTCAAAGTTAACAATCAATAGGGAGTTGCCGATCTGAAAATCGGCAAAAACACAAGAACGCATTTCTAAAATCGTTGACAAAATCCTCGCCATCACCAAAGATGACGACTATTTAGAAAACTCCACCAAACAAGCTAAAGTCCGCGAATACGAAAAACAAATTGACCAGTTAGTTTATAAACTCTACGGCTTCACACCGGAGGATATTAAAATTGTGGAGGGTGTGCATAACTAATGCATAAGACGACCTAAAGAGTCAAAATAGCCTTAAAATGCCTATATTTCTCTATTTTATACAACATATTGTAGAAAGTCTTGCAATTTTATGATATATCTGCTAAGATAGAGATGGTCGAACTATAACCATATAAACTATAAAAATATGATTCATTCATTTTCGTGTAAAAACTTCTATTCCTTCGGCGAATCAGCCGAGGTCAATTTTGCGGTTAATGACAATGCCCCGGAAAATAACGGCTATTTAAAAACTCCATCCGGTATTCGATTGTCAAAGGTTGAAACGGTAATCGGCCCAAACGCGTCCGGCAAGACAAACTTGCTGAAAATCTTGCCGTTTTTGAAGTGGCTGATTGTTGACTCATTGGTCAAATCGAAACCGGAAGATCTCATAGTAGTTCGGCCTTTTGCTTTTGGAGTGACGAAAGAACAGCCGACAGAACTTTCCGTGGTTTTTGAAATTAACGGAAAGGTGTATAGCTATTCCGTTATTCTAAACAAACAAAAAATTCTCTCCGAGGAATTAAAGCTGACAAGTTTTGTGAAGGAGAAGAATTCAAGTAAAAAAATATTTAGTCGTTCATGGGACGAAACTAAAAACCATTACAACTTCAATGGTGATAATTTTGGAGTGCCAAATCTTGAAAAGCTTTTACGCAAAAACGCAAGTGCCATAGGGTCTGTATATCAAATTAACCCCAATCATAAAGAAATTGAAGAAATTATAAAATATTGGCAGCATATAGAAACAAATGTTATTGAAGCAGGATGGCTTGGCGATCACCTGTTAATCAATCGTTTGCCGCAATGGTTTGAAGCATTAGTCTTTTACAGCGAAAACGATAAATTAAAACAAGAAGCAGAAAAACTAATTTCGCGGTTTGATTTAGGATTGAAGGGAATTAAATTCAGCAAAGAAAAAGAAGAAAATCGTTTGACCATTAAAGATGTTCAAGCCGTTCATCTATTTAATGGTGAAGAACAATCATTGTCGGCGCAATATGAATCATCCGGGACTAAACAATTATTCGTATTGTTGAAAAGCATCCTGCAAGCGCTCGCGGAAGGCGGAGTTGCGGTACTTGATGAGTTTGACGTAAATCTTCACCCGGAGATGGTAATAGCTTTGTTTGATTTATTCGTCCAGCCCGAAACTAACCCCAAAAACGCCCAGCTTATTATGAGCACTCATAGTCACATGATCTTGAGCAAGTTGGATAAATATCAAATTATATTGGTTGAAAAAAGTAAAGATGGAATAAGTGAAGCATGGCGATTGGATGAAGTCTCCGGCATTCGAGCGGATGAAAACTATTATTCCAAATATATTGCCGGGGCGTATGGAGCCGTCCCCAAACTTTAATTGGTAAAACTATGTCCAGAACGAATCCATATAAGAAAAAACGCCGAGCCGCCAGCCAAACTTTGCTCATGTATGGCGAGGGGCTCGGTGAGGAGACATTTTTAAAGCACTTGCGTAGTTTATATGCGCGAGATAGCGGAGTTGCCGTAACAATAAGAAATGGGAAGGGTGGAAATGCGGTTAATGTAATTATTGACGCTTCAAATGCCCCGGGCGGTTTTGATAATAGAATAGTTGTTATAGATAACGATAAAGGAGACGCAGAAATGCAACAAGCAAGACAAGAAGCGAAAAATAGGAGCATTGAATTGATAGAAAATACGCCCTGCCTGGAAGCAATTTTACTGGCTATTCTCAATGACGGCAAAAACTATTCTGATAAACAATCAAGTTTGTGTAAAAGTGAATTTGAATCAAACTACTTGGACAAGAAAAAGCGGACGGAATTAAATGAATATGGAAAACTTTTTCCTAAATCATTATTAGATCAACAGAAAGTTAAAGTGCGGGAACTTCAAAAGTTTGTTTCAATCATGGAAGGCGGACAATCTTAAAAATAAAAGAAATTGGAAAGCGAGGGGCTTGATCCTGACCTGTCTGCGTGCGACGCACAGGCAGGCGAGCTTGACGAGGATGAACAAGAAGAACTCGCTGAATCTCTTTAGGGAGTTGCCGATCTACTGAATCGGCAAAAACATAATGCGCGCACCCCAGTAGTAGAACGCTTTGCGTTCACTACGGGGCAGGCGGAAAGGGTGGGGCAAGCATTTCAAAAAATCGTTCGCTCAAAAAATCTTTCCTCCTACGCATAAAGCTTCGGACGGACACGGCGGATTGAACCCCTCAACTGCGCTCGGGACAGGCCTGACACTTCACGCGCGCGCCTGCCCGCCGAAGCCCTCGCCTTGCCGAAGCTGTCGGCGAAGCGCAGGTCGGCGCAGGCGGGAAGCGCGCGGCGTTGCGAAAATTCAATGGGCTTCCATTGCGGAAGCCTATCAAAAAAATTCTAAAACAACCTTTTGACATCTATTGGTCTTTTGGTATACTGAAACATAATTAATAGTAATTTGTGTAAAGGTCGAAGCTATACACAATAAATAATATCTTAATGAATATGCAGACAAAAACAACGAAAATAAGAGAAATTTTGACGACCATGGTCGTCGTGGTAGCTCTCTTAGTGGGAGCGGTGGGGGTTGGTCCCCTTGTATCGGAAGCCGCGAGTGCTTCCCAAAAGGTTGACCCCGTTAGAAATAGCGAGGGCTCGCAGCGTAAAATTTCTAACGGGGTTGATGTACTTATTGGCTTTAACCAAACGCCGGGAGCAAGCGAGCAGGCTTTAGTGCGCGCTTTTGGCGGCGAAATTTCTCATAGCTATCATCTCGTACCGGCTATCGCCGCGAGTGTTCCAACCGGCGCGTTGAACGGCTTGCGCAATCATCCGCTCATTACCGTCGTTGAACCGGACGGCTTGTTTTACGCGATTGACGCCGAACTTGATAATACTTGGGGTGTGAAGCACATCGGCGCGGGCGATGTCCACACGAATGGCAACACAGGGACAGGCATTAAAGTGGCGGTGATAGATTCCGGCATTGACTACACGCATCCGGAACTTGCCGCGAACTATGTCGGCGGTTACGATTTTGTGAACAATGACAGCGACCCGATGGACGACCACGGACACGGCACGCACGTCTCTGGCACCGTAGCGGCGGTAAAAAATGGTGCAGGTGTTGTTGGGGCGGCTCCCGATGCCTCACTCTATGGATTAAAAGTTTTGGGCGCGGACGGCAGTGGTTCATTCAGCAGTGTTATCTCGGCGCTTCAGTGGGCGACCGACAATGGTATAAAAATCACCAACAATAGCTACGGCAGTTCGGGGAATCCCGGCACTCTCGTAGAAGAAGCATTTAATAATTCCGCCACGGCTGGAATCCTCCATATCGCTGCAGCTGGCAATTCTGGCAACTGCTGGGGCAAAGGGAACAATGTGGGCTACCCGGCTCGGTACGCTTCGGTAGTGGCAGTAGCGGCGACAAACCAGAGCGATGTGCGCCCATGTTTCTCCAGTACCGGTCCCGCGGTAGAGCTTTCAGCACCCGGTGTTTCCATCAACTCCACCAAGCTTGGCGGAGGATATGTTGAATTTAACGGAACCTCTATGGCTTCTCCTCATGTAGCCGGGGCCGCGGCATTGGTTATCGCGGCAGGCATTAGCGACACCAACGGCGACGGGAGAATCAACGACGAAGTGCGCCAAGTTCTGAATGATACTGCCGAGGACTTGGGTGATACTGGGAGGGACAACAAATATGGCTGGGGTCTTGTAAGCGCGGCTGCGGCAGTCGCGGCAGTAGGTCCTGCCGAGCCGGCAGTGAAAGTTGCCGTAAGCACGGATAAAAGCAATTACATAAACGGCGAGGATATGACCGCTGTTCTTGCAGCTGCGGTTACTGATGAAAATGGCGATGTCATTAGCGGCCTTGATGCCTCATCCTTTGCCACGACTCTTAACGGCGTAGCTGTCGCGGTAACATTCTCCGAAACCGCGACTCTCGGAACCTATACGGGAAGTTTGGACATCTCGAGTCTTGCGGATGGCTCTTACACAGTTGAGACAACTGCCACTGACACAAGAGGTGTTTCCGGAAGCGGTTCTGCCACATTCACGGTAGGGCCGGCGCCGACCGAAGCAACCATAGCGAGCGTCAATTCTATTAACTACGCTACTTCAGGCGGCAAAAATAACGATAAACACCTTTCGGTTACCGTTGCAGTTGTAGATAATCTTGGAAGCTCGGTAATGAGCGCCTCGGTTTCAATTATCTTGAGCCACGATTCAGGCAAATCATGGAATGGAGACGGAACCACGGGAACGAACGGAACCGTAACTTTCAGCTTAAGAAACGCGCCATCGGGATGCTACGAAACTACGGTTACCAATGTAGTTGCCGAGGGACTGACGTGGGACGGTTTGACTCCAACGAATGGAATCTGTAAATAGTTAATTAAAGTTCCAGTTAAGCTGTGCGTTAGTTTTTAATTGACATTCGCATTTACTAAGTGCTACTATAACATTAGTAAAAGAAAGCGGTTGGGTGAGGCCAACCGTTTTTGTTTAAACTATGAATCCCGTTAGAGACAACTATGTTTTATTACATCTACGTCATTCAAAGTAAAAAAGATAAGCATTGCTATACAGGTTATACGCATGATTTACGGAAGCGCTTTAATGAGCATAATTCTGGCGTAGCAACTTGGACGAAAAATCGAGGTCCTTTTAAGCTTATCTATTTTGAGGGATGTCTTAACCAAACAGACGCAAGGTCGAGAGAAAAATATCTCAAATCAGGCATGGGTAAGCGCTATCTTAAGAATAGAGTAAAGCGCTTCCTGTCTCTAACGGGATGAATCCCGTTAGAGACAACTA
>Ga0210057_1008356_pt1 | contig 12282 bp, 13 predicted proteins | sample CryGeyCG2114_010_2_FD_183968 | JGI IMG/M metagenome (GOLD analysis project Ga0210057, IMG submission 183968) | Groundwater microbial communities from aquifer - Crystal Geyser CG10_big_fil_rev_8/21/14_0.10 (SPAdes) (version 2) | ecosystem: Environmental > Aquatic > Deep subsurface > Groundwater ...
CAACCCTGGATTCCCCCTCTCTTTGAGTAGTACAGTGTATGCTCTCTTAGATTTCAATTCTTGTTCAAGTCTTTGAGCAGAAGACAAAATTTTAGAAGAAATATACTCTACAAAGCTCTCCTCTGCCTTACCCGGATCTTTCCAAGATCCCGCTCCCGAAACCCTTTCCTTGATAGTCTCACCAATAAGCGTCCTATAAAGCCTAGCTTCGGTAGAAGGTATAATTGCTGAAGGATATCCCCTTTCATCCAAACAAAAATTTTGTAAAAGTCTAGCAGCCCTTCCGTTGCCATCTTCATAAGGATGTATCATTACAGTATCTAGATGAGCATTCACTGCCCTTCTAACTGGATGAATCTGCACATTCTCAAGAAAATAAGCTAATCCGTGAACCCTATCTGGGAGAACAGAAGGAGCAGGGGGGGCAAATCCTCCAAATTGAACTTCGAGTTTTCTTAATCCCGAAGATCTATTCGACTCCGGATCGATTATATGTCCAAGGTTATAAAGGCTATGAAAATTCAATCCATTTTGGGCTAGATGGTCCCAGGCATTCTTCAATCGATTAAAAGTCTTCTGTTCAACACCACCTCCTCTTCTTTCAACAATATCTCCAAGATCTCTAACCTGAATATATTCTATCTCGTAAGAATGTTTGGCAGCCTCATCGCGCAAGATATCTTTGAGCCGTCTGGCTGTAGATACCGAATACTCTGGATGAGTATTTGTTCTACTAATTATACTATCTATCTTTGATATTGTTTCTGAACCCATAAAACAATAACATTCAAATTATTTTTAAACCTTTCGTTTATGTAATCTCTAAATAGTAACTACAAGAAAAAACAATTAACTACAACTAATAAGATTTATAATAGAACTCAAACTAATTATATTATGCCAAATAAAAAAGAGAACAATAACAAACAGGAAAAACACCCTCCTTTTCTAATACCTAAAACGCTAGGGCAAAAAGCAGCAGACAAACTCACAGCAGGCATGGGTTCTTGGACATTCATAATTTTCTTCCTGATAGTCCTAATAGCATGGGTATTCCTAAATGGATACTACCTAACAAAATACCTGGGAGGAGACCCATTCGATCCATTTCCATTCATCCTACTAAACCTATTCCTTTCCATGCTGGCAGCAATACAAGCCCCAATAATTCTAATGTCACAAAACAGAGAAGCACAAAAAGACAGACAAAGAGCAGAATACGACTACGCAGTAAACCGAAAAGCAGAAAGAGAAATCCAGGAAATTCAAAAACAACTAAACAAAATAGAAAGAAGATTAAAATAACCTAATAACTAATAACCTTTATACCTTTAATCCTATCAAAATGTTTCTTATTCTTAGTTATAATAGACTTAACATCATTAGATAAAAGATTTTCCAAAAACTTTCATTCTTTTTTCATTTTCTACAAAATCACTTTTATCTTTAAGAACTCCAAAAAAATTCATCACTCTTTCCTTATTCCCTTTTTTCCCCTTAAAACCCAAAATCACATCAGAAAAACTTTCATTCTCTCCTCTAAGAGATTTAAGAAAATTATACGCCTCCTCCTTCAAAGATATATTCACACTACTCATATTAGTACATACAGTTATAATATATGAAACCTTCTAATTATTAAACAATTTAAACCACTTAACACTCTCTTTCAAACCCTCTTCAAAAGAATACTTAATCTCCCATCCAAAAGATTTTAATTTATCATAAGACAAACAACTCCTTAAAACCCCTGGATCTTTTTCCTTAAAATAAACCAACTCAGAAATAGAATTAGTTTCTCTCCTGACAGCCTCAGCCAAACCATTAACACTCACCTCTTTCCCTGTCGAAACATTAAAAACCCCTCCTAAATTATTGTCAACACAAAATAAATTAGCACTAACAACATCTTTTACAAAAATAAAGTCTCTTGTCTGACTTCCATCACCAAAAATCTTAACATCCCCTCCTTTCAAAGCAGAATTAATAAAAATGGACATAACTCCTCCCTCTCCATCAGACCTCTGCCTTGGACCATAAACATTGCTATACCTTAAAACAGCATAATCCAAACCAAACTCCCTCTTAAAAATTTCAAGATATTTTTCTATAGTTAGCTTCCCTAAGCCATAAGGAGTCCAAGGATTTACCTCGCTATCCTCATTAATAGGAATTTCACAATCTCCTGAATAAACCGCTGCTGAAGATGAGAAAATAATTTTCCTAACTTTATATCTCAAACAACATTCAATAACATTCAAACTTCCCAAAACATTAGTCTCCGCATCCCTAACAGGAAACTCAAGAGAACTCCTAAGATCTATTTGTGCAGCAAGATGGAAAACATAATCTATTCCTTTCTCAAAAATATCCGTTAAATCGGAATTTATATTTCTCTTAAAAAACTCTGCCCCCTTATTAATATTATTTCCTGAAGACAAATCATCAACAATAATTACATCATAGCCTCTATCAACCAAAGCATCAACAAGATGACTTCCTATAAATCCCGCCCCCCCAGTTACTAAAACTCTCATCATTCACTCAAAATCTCACTAAATTCGCCCGAAACATTCTCAAGCATCTTCTCCCTAATTTTATCATAACTTCTCCAAGACCTATGTCCTAAAACCCACCCTAACTTAACAAAAGCCGTCTCAGAAAGCATATCCTTCAAATAAATAACTCCTGCCTTTTCTAAATCACGACCAATAGAATAAACATTAGGATTAAGTCTTCCATAAATAGTCTGAGCTGCGGCACAAATTACAACTCCTGACTTAATCGCCTTACGAACAGCAGGAATCCAGCTCTTCTTAGAATCCTCTCCAGCAACTAAACCCATTCCAAGCATCTCAATAACAATTCCCTTAAAACCCTTAGAAACATAATAATCTAAAATCGAAGGATCCGTACCAGGAACAAACTTAATCAAAGCAATCTTATCAGAAAAGGAATCATCTAAAACTACTTTCCCCTTACGATTAGAATTATAACTCTCTAAAAACTCAATTTCGTCCTTAGTAACCTTAGCAATAGGTAAACAATTCACAGGTTTAAAAGCATCCCTTCTTGAACTATGCAACTTACGAACCTTAGTTCCACGCATAGCATAACAAAAATCATCATTAATAGAACCTCTACCAACAATAACAACTTCAGTACAATCAGATGTAGCAAACCTAGCCGCACACTCTAAATTAAATTTAGCATCACTACTAGCTCTATCAATCGACCTCTGACTATAAGTCAAAACAACAGGTTTATTCAAATCCCTCAAAAAGAAAGATAAAGCAGAAGAAGTATAATGCAGACTATCAGTCCCATGAGTAACAATAACTCCATCAACATCCTTATCATCTAAAAAAGCCTTAACCTCAAAAGCAACCTTCTTCCATTCATCAGAAGACATAGAACTAGAATCAATCATAAAAGGAATCTTAACCTTAACATTATAATTCTCAAATAAAGAAGGATAAAAACTGGCAAACTCTTCCTCATTCTCAGGAGGCCTTACTCCTCCAGTTTTATAATCAACTTTACTTGCAATAGTCCCTCCAGTAACAACCATTCCAATTGTCGGCTTACCTTTCTTAAAAACAGGCTTCTTATACTTAATCTCAGGACCTTTATACTTTTTTACAACCTTATACCCATGAATATTATCCTTAGGAATTCCAATATTATATCCCGAATCAAGCTTCAATAAAACAACATCCTTCTCATAACTTTCAAGAATAGTCCCGGAAACCTCTTTCATAGCAAGACCTATTTTTACTTCATCCCCTGCAGAAAATTTCAATTCAACCATCTTACCTTCTAGAAACAAAATAAAATCGTATAAAAAGTTATCTAACCTGTCTAAAAACAAACGTTTAAATATTGTTATAACATTGTTATAACATGAAAACAGAAATAATAAAGCCCATAATAAAAGTAGGGAATAGTGCGGGAATAATCCTTCCAAAAAGCATGGTTGGTGGAAAAGCAAGAGTAGAAATAATAGAAAATCCCATAAACATAAAAGAAGATATAATAAAAATCTTAGAAGATCAATTACAAAACATCAAAGGAATCTATCTTACCGGAAGCCATGCAAGAAACGAACAAACTGAAAAAAGCGATATAGATATTATTGCAATAACCAATGATATAAATAAAAAAATAGAGAAAGGAAAATATAATATCTTATTACTAAGCGAAAAATCATTATCGGATACACTTGAAAAAAATATTCTTCCCCTTCTTCCAATGATTAAAGAAGCAAAAACCCTTATCAATTCCTCACTCCTTGAAAAATACCAAAAAACTAAGATCACTAAAAAAAACATCAAAGCCTACCTGGAGATTACAGAATCCGCCCTAGAAATAAATAGATCATTTATAGAACTGGAAGAAAAAAATGTTTCAGACTCAATCGCCTACTCATTAATTATAAGCCTTAGAAGCGCAGATATAATAGACTGCCTAAAAACAAATAAAAAATGGACAAATAAAGATTTAAAAATGCTAATAAAAAAAATCTCAGGCTCAACAAACTCCTATGAAAGTTATCTTAGAATAAAAAATAATCTTAATACAAAAAAAGAAATTCCCTTAGAAGAAGCAAAAAGTCTATACAAATACTTAGAAAATAAAACTAAAGAGCACAAAGAATGGGCAAAAAAGATAAACTAAAAAAATCTATAGAAAGTCTAAAAAACCAAATAGAAAAACACAAACAAAAAATAAAAGACCACACTTCAGAAAAAGATTATCTAATGGAATACTGGAATAAAGAAATAGCCGAATTTGAAAAACAAATAAAAGAAAAAGAGAGAAAATTAAAAGATTAGACTATCTCAAAAAGATTGAAAATTCCGTCATTTGTGATCGGGTCTACAAGAGTATTCTCATCCATTACTCCATTAGCACCATTTACTGCTATTTTCCGAAAGCGATAACTATAAAGAGGAGGTATTGTAGCAGAGAATGTACTAGCAAGTTTATCAGGAGTATCTGCCTGTGACCACATTCTAGCAATTGTGAAGAAATCCGAGTCTGATGGACCTTTAATCTGCAGTATTATTCCAGAACTGCCACCGTTTACGAGAAGCCCTGTAGCAATTATTTCCATATCTTGAGTAGATGAGGGGTTGGTTCTAGGAGCTCCGTTTAGAGTCATGCTACGAGAAACATAAGTTGAACTTCCGGCTCCGCCAGAAGCAAAATCTCCAGCATCTATCGCCTCTTGAAGAGTCTTAGTCACTCCATTAATATCAACATTAATCTGTTCAGAAGAATGTCCTGGGTTTGGTGCCTGCACACTCTGAGCATAAACAAAAATCCCTGCACTAATAACTAAAATAACACCTAATAAAATCAGAAAATACTTCTTATTAATATTCACCTCAATCTTCATAAACAATATAATTTTCTAGGATATAAATACTTTCCGAAAAGTATAAATCGGCTAAAATCAAGACTAATCTATGAAAAAAGAAAAACTAATAAAATTCATAGAATCATGGTCGGAAGAGACTGCAAAAAGAGTAGAAGAAAATATCAAAAATAGAAGAAAAAGAGACCTCAAAAACTAATTCTTCTCCACACCTGCAGGCTTTACCTCTTAAAGTGAAGGCTAGCGAAAACTAGTAGCTTTTCGCTATGTAAGCAAAATAATCCGCCTTACCACCAGAAATAACACACTTAGAATCCTTCAAAGAAACAGGCTGCAGCTTAGGAATATTCAAAACCTTAGCCCCAGTTTTCTCTCTCAACCCTTCATCCGCATCCTTACATAAAGGAGCAAAAGCAATCTTCCTACCCTTAACAACCTTCTTCAAATCAGATAAACTAAAAACCTCAACAATATTATCAAACAATAACCTCTTAGCCTTATCAAACATGTCATTCTGAATATCATCAAGAACCCTAGAAACCCTCTTAGAAATCTCAGAAAACTTAACAACCTCTTTCTTGCCAGTATCCCTTCTAACCAAAATTGCCTGATTTAATTCAACATCCTTAGGACCAATATCTATCCTCAAAGGAATCCCTTTCAAATCCCACTCATTAAACTTAAACCCTGGCTTATACTCCTCTCTATCATCTAAAATAACATCATACTTCCTAAGTTTCTTCTCAAGCTCATAAGCCTTATCTAAAACTTCAGCCTTAGAATCTTCAAACAAAATAGGAACAATAACAACCTTATTAGGAGCCATTTTAGGAGGCAAAACTAAACCCTTAGAATCAGAATGAATCGCAAACATAACTCCCAGCATCCTAGTAGAAATTGCAAAAGTATTCTGCCAAACATACTGCCTCTCCCCAGACTCATCTAAAAAACTAATATCATAAGCCTTAGCAAAATGCTGTCCATCATGATGAAAATCAGGACCCTGAATCGCTTTTCCATTAGGCATAAAAAACTCCATACTAATAGTATAATCTGCACCGGCAAACTTCTCTTTCTCACTCTTTCGACCGATAAGCGAAGGCAAAGCCATATAATTCTCACAAACATCTCTATAAATCTTAATTATTTTATCACCCTCAGCTTCAGCTTCCTTCTTAGTAGCATAAGCAGTATGCCCCTCATTCCATAAAAACTCACGTCCTCTTAAAAAAGGAACAGGATGCTTAAACTCCCAACGAACAACATTATTCCACTGATTATACTTCAAAGGTAAATCCCTATGGCTCCTAATCCATTTTGAATAAGACTCGTACATTATGGTCTCAGAAGTAGGTCTAATTGCTAATCTCTCAGAAAGCTTGGTATCACCAGCGTGAGTTACCCAAGCAACCTCCGGCTTAAACCCAGCAGTATGCTCCTTCAACCTCTCAAAAGTCCTCTCAGGAATAAATAAAGGAAAATAAACATTCTGAATACCTATCTTCTTAAACCTCCTATCAACCTCTCCCTTAATACTCTCCCAAATCGCATAAGCAGTAGGCTTGTAAACAATACATCCAGAAACAGAACTATAATCAGCCAAATCAGCCTTCAACATAATCTGAGAAAACCACTCAGAAAACTCATCCCTCTCAGCAGTCAATCCCTTAGTTCCCTTTACCATCATAACCTAAAGAAAAAATAGTTTATTAAATATTCCTACTTCAAAAAATAATCTTTTTTATCTCCAATATTTCTTTAAAATCCTTCTTCTCTCAAATTATTTATCTCCCTATACATTTCATCAGCTTCTTTATCACTAATTACTCTTTTTACATCTAGAATACTATTCCAAAAATCAGAACACACAATTAATCCTTCATTCTTAATGTATTCATTCATAAATTATTGAAATAAACACTTAATTTAAATATTACTTTCAAAATTAAAACCCATAAATCTTTCCATACTTCCTATTCAAATATCTAACAAAAGCATCAGGATTAAGCCCTCGACCAGTAGCCTTCTTAATAATATCATCGGCTAACATAGTAGAGCCTTTTTCATGAATATTCTCCTTAAGCCACTTACGAATCCTAGAATAATTTCCTTTCTCTATATCCTTTTCCAACCAAGAGTACTTCTTCCTAAGAAACTCATAAATCTGTGCTGCATAAATAGTCCCTAAAGCATAGGTGGGAAAATAACCAATAGCCCCGCCGGACCAATGAACATCCTGCAAAACCCCTTCAACATCATCCTTAGGCCCCCTTCCAAAAACCTCTTTAGCCTTCTTATTCCAAATCTTAGGCAAATCAGCAACCTTTATACTTCCATCTAAAAGACCTAACTCAATTTCAAACCTTAAAATAACATGTAAACAATAATGAACCTCATCAGACTCAACCCTAATCATTCCAGGTTCAATATAATTAACCTCTCTAAACCATCCCTCAAAATCCCTGCCTAATCCAAACTCCTTATCAAACTTAGGAAAATAAAACCTCCAAAAAGCCTCGCTCTTAGAAATCATATTCTCCCAAAAACGAGACTGACTTTCATGAATTCCCAAACTAGGTGCATCCCCAAGAGTATCATAAGCATGTTTCTTAGGTAAACCAGATTCATAAAGAGCATGACCTGCCTCATGAACTCCAGACTCAAAAGCAAAAAGAGGATTCTCCCTATAAGCAACAGTAAACCTTATATCATCAACTCCAACCTTCGTAGTAAAAGGATGTTCAGAAATATCTATTCTGGAAAATTCCTTCTTAAGACCCATCCTCTTAGCAACATCTCTTACAAAAGATTCCTGTTTACTCTTATCAAACTCTCTTGAAGTGTAAACCCTACGTTGATTTTTATATACCTTGCTTCGTTCAATCTTTCTCAACAAACCAACTAACTCTTTCTTAAGTTTCCTAAAAACAGGAATTAATTTCTCGGCAGTCATTCCCTCCTCAAAATCATCAAGCAATGAATTATAAGGATGTCCAGGCAAACCGATGAGAGAAGCCTGCTTTCTCTTCAACTCAACAATTCTCTCAAGTGCTTTTCTATAAACAGAAAAATCTTTTTTAGCCCTTGCCTTCTCCCAGGCAGAATGCCCCATAGCGGCTGCCCGAGCCATCTCAGAAACCAACTCCTTTGGAATTTTACGAGATTTAGAAACATCTTTATACAATTTATCAACCATCAATCTATCATCACCCTTCAATCTCCCAGACCTTAATCTTAAAATAGCAGAATAAAAATCCTCAGAAATAACCTTCTCATGAGCCATCTCCCCAAAAAAAGCAGAAATCTCTGCTCGAGAACCAACTCCCTTCTTAGGCATATTAACCTGTTGATCCCAATCAAACAAAGCAGAAGCATGACCAAAAAGAGTAAGCTCCTTCTGATAATCTTTAATTAACTTTAAATCACTCTTTCCCATCAGATAAAGAACAACTAATTATTTATAAGATTAACCAAATCTCTCAAATCTAAAAAACTTAAACCCCGTTTTATAATCGCATAAAAACCTATCCAAGTCTTGGCTAATTTCATCTACATAATTCCTAACAGGGGCCCTAATACAATCAAATCCATTTCCTATCTGAGAAACATCAACAAGAGCCTTAGCTATTTTCTCCTTAGGCTGTAAAAAAGGGATCTCATTATCCCTCATCCACCCCCTATAAGATTCAAATTTCGCCAATTTTTTAATTTCACCGGGTAGAATTATTTTACCAAAATCTATTCCCCAAATAGGTGAAGACTCCTTAGATTTCTCTCTTTCTCTATCTCTAACTGAAAGATAAGGATAATCACTAATCTCCGCATTATAAACCTCATCAACCAAAACACCCTCAACAACCTCTCCAATTCTTCTTTTAAAATATTCAACAAACTGATAGTGAGGGCAAACCACAATCACTCTATTTTTATCCACTAAATCCTCATCACAAAGACAAGAAGCTTCTGTCCTTCTCTTTCCATGAACAAACTTTCTTTTTACTACAGACATAACAAAATATCCTATCCTAACCCATACTTAAAAACCTTATGGGTCCAGGAGGAATCGAACCCCCATCAACGGATCCGAAGTCCGCTATTCTATCCATTAAACTATGGACCCAAAAATCAGAATAAAAAATCACTAATAAAGCTATTGTTTTTAAATGAAAAACCCTAAAAAAGGTAAAGTGGTGTTCAAAAATCCTACCTTCGCTTCAGTCGCTGTTCTAATAGGTGCTATGATAGGAGCAGGTTTTCTGGGCATACCTCATGTAGTGGCAAAATCAGGATTCATAATAGGAGCAATCCATATAATATTCCTTGGAATCATAATGCTCATAGTAAACCTTTACCTTGGAGAAGTCACCCTAAGAACAAAAGGAAACAACCAATTAACAGGATATGCAGAAAAATACATAGGAAAAACAGGAAAAACAATAACCCTCTTAGTTCTTATATTCGGAATCTTCTCCTCATTAATCGCCTACCTCATAGGAATATCCGAAAGCATAAGCCAGATTCTGATAGGAAGCGGAGAAATTTCATTTCAAATAGCGCTTGTCGTCTGGGCATTCCTTTCATTAATAACCTTCTTCGGAGTAAATGTCTTTAAAGAAGGAGAAATAATAGGTCTCTTCCTAATGGGTGCTTTCCTTATAGGAATAGTTGCAGTATTCGCCCCTCAGATAAACATAAACAATCTAACTTATACAAACCCCTCTCAATTCTTCGCACCATTCGGAGTAATTCTTTTCTCCTTTCTATCACTAGCAGCCCTCCCTGAATTAGAAAGAATTCTGGAAAATAACAAAGAAAAAATGAAGAAAGCAATAATCCTTGGAAGCATCATTCCAATAATCGGCTATCTTCTTTTCACAATAGTAGTTGTAGGAGTAACCGGATCAAATGCATCAGAAGTCTCAACAATAAGTCTCGGGCCGGTTTTCATTTTATTAGGAATAATAACCATGTCGACCTCCTATCTTGCACTAATGACTGTATTAAAATCAATATTCCACTTCGACTACAAAGTTCCAAGAAAAATGGCATGGATAATAATCTCTGCACTGATACTCAACATATACCTCCTGATAAAAGATCAGGCAATAACCTTTTCATCAATACTTGGCACGGCAGGAATTATCTCTGGAACAGCAATGGTCCTTCTAATCCTACTAATGGTAGAAAAAGCAAAAAAACACGGAGAAAGAGACCCTGAATACATAATGCCCTTAAACAGAATACTTATCCTAATAATAATTCTAGTATTCATAGCAGGAGGAGCACTGAGTTTATTTAACTAAAACCTCTTCGAGAATCCTCTTCGCAACTTTATAATCCGCTCTTCTCTCAGTCTCCTTCATTACCTGCCCCATCAAGAAATTCAGCGCATTTGAATCTCCATTCTTATAATCCGAAACCGCCTTGCTATTACTCCTAATAACTTTCTCAATAACCTTCCTCAATTCAGAAGCATCATCAATCTTTCCCTTAGTATTAGAAGGGTCAAAACTACTTGGAACGAATTTATTCAAAATCTGTTTAGCCTGCAACTCAGTAACCTTTCCAGACTTGACCATTTCCAGCAGTCTGACAAAATGATCTTCCTTAATATTTACCTCATCAAAACTCTTCTTATTATAATTCAAAACCCTTAACAGCTCAACATTTACCCATGAAACAGCAAAATCCGCTCCAACTTTCTCTGCAACTTTCTCAAAAAATTCAGCAATATCTATATTCTTAGTTAATACCTCTGCATCGCTATCTCTTAATTTATACTTCTTAATCATCCTATCTAATTTATCATAAGGACTTTCAGGAAGACTCTTCCTCAAATCATCAATAAATCTCTTATCAACCTTCACTCCAGGCAAATCAGGCTCTCTAATAAATCGGTAATCCATCGCATCCTCTTTCCCCCGCATACGAATAGTCTTCCCCTTCTTATCATCAAATCTTCTTGTCTCCCTTACAGAACCCTCAACAGCCTGCCTCTCAAGCTCAACCTCAATAGCCCTCTTAATATTCTCAAAAGAATTAACATTCTTTATCTCCACTCTCTCAGTCTTCCCAGGGATATTTACATTAACATCTACTTTCACACCTGCATTTTTATCAGCCGCCTTAAGGTAAGACAGAGTATGAACCAGCTTCTTCAGCCATTCAACAACCTCTTCAGAGAAGGTAAAATCAGGAGCAGTTACTATCTCAACCAAAGGAATTCCTGAACGATTATAATCAACCTTTCCAGTACTAGGCTCCCACGAAGCAGGATCCTCTTCAAGATGCATCGAATCCACTTTTATTCCAAAAAACTCTCCATCAACACCGACAGGAATTGCATTAGCCCCGCTTATAGTATTCTGATAACCCTTAGGCAAATCAGGCCAATCATAATGTTTCCTCTGCCAATAAAACTCCTCATTAACCTTGCAATTCAACATTAAAGCAATTTGTATTGCCTTACGGACAGCCTCTTCATTTGGCAGCATAGGTTTAGCCCCGGGCATTCCCGTGCAGATAGGACAAACAAGAGTATTTGGTTTCAACCCTTTCTCCCTAGACGCCCTACATCTACAAAACAGCTTCTCCTTAGTAACAAGATAAACATGAATCTCAAGACCTATCATTCCTTTCATTAATTCCCAAAAGAAAACAGGTATAAAAATATTGTTAAGCCAGAGATTTCCTGATATCTTCCTTAAATCTTTCTAAATCGGCTGTCTTGATTCTAGCCCCTACAGCATCATCATGCCCGCCTCCGGTAGAAAATTCATATTTAGGCAATAAACCCTCAAGAATCTTCTTAGCACCTTTTCCCCTAATAGACAAATTACTCATAACTCCTTTATCATAAGCAACAACCACAAACTTCTTAGGATGCCTAAAACAAAGTTCAT
>Ga0210057_1008357_pt1 | contig 12282 bp, 11 predicted proteins | sample CryGeyCG2114_010_2_FD_183968 | JGI IMG/M metagenome (GOLD analysis project Ga0210057, IMG submission 183968) | Groundwater microbial communities from aquifer - Crystal Geyser CG10_big_fil_rev_8/21/14_0.10 (SPAdes) (version 2) | ecosystem: Environmental > Aquatic > Deep subsurface > Groundwater ...
CTGTTAGGTTTAAGCCTTTAACATCCTCGCACATGACTTTACGAACACAATGACGGCAATAAGAAGCACAATTTCTCGTTACCAAAAGAGCCACTCTGTCAGGATATTTATGCTCAATACCTTTTACGGCATAACATGCTTCTTTATCCCATGCGACTAATTCCTCTCCTTTTTCTTCAATCAGTTCTCCGGTGTTTGGAAGAACTTGCAATCTCAAAGGATCTTTTTTATCTTTGGGATCGATTAAACTCAAAAAATAAGGAGTAATACGCAAAGGAAACTTCTTTGTAATTTTTAGCAATTCCTCTTTTTCTTTCTTGCTCAAAGGAAAGTATTTTGATAATTCTTCTACCGAAGTAATCGTGTACTTTACCTGTTCCTGCCAAGTTTTATATTTTGGGATATTCATTGATTAAATTTTTAGGATAAATAAATGTTTTGTTTTCTTGCCATCAATTAAAGGGTGGGGTGGGAATAGTGCCTGCAATTACGCCTAACTGGTTATTATGCGAAAACATTTCGTATAAGCGACCTTTTGTTGTTTGTTATACGAATTGTTGGTATAATTAAGACATCTGTTAATAAGTTAATTTTAGACTAGATTTTTAAATTATGCAAACTGATTTTCAAAAGTATCTGGATTTGACCCAAAGAGAACTGCTTTTAAGAAATTACAGCAAAAAAACCATTGGAAGCTACTTGCTTTGCCTTAATGACTATTTTAATTTTTTAAAATCTTTAAACAACTCCAAAGCGATTACTTCTGCGGAAAAAGTCCGGAGATTTTTATCGGTTAAGCAAAATAAAGGCCAATCTGGCCAGACATTGAATGTTTATCTCAACGCCATAAAATTTTTCTATCGTGAAATTCTAAAATCAGGTGAGAAAATAGATCTAAAATTTTCTAAAACCAGTAAAAAACTGCCAGAGGTTTTATCGCGAGAAGAAATTGAAAAATTATTAGCCGCTTTTGAAAAATATTAAAAATCCTTTGTAATATATGCGGCTTTCTAATTTACAAAAACATATTTTACTAGAATGTCTAAGTGTAAAATCAGGCAGGATTTTGCGTGGACGGCTGAATAGATTTTATGATAAAATAGAAAAGAAGCCGAAAATTGAAATGCTGACAAAAATTATTACGCAAAGTATGGAACGCCTTATTGGCAAGGAACTTTTGATTGGCTTTGGCGAGCGCACGAAATACAAATGGTTTATTAAAGAAATAAAACTAACAGTTAAAGGAAAACGAGAAGCGAAAAAATTATTAGGCGAGCAAATGAAGCTGCCATTTAGGTCACAAAAAATACTAAAATACTAAAACACAGAAAACAGAAAAATATTAAATAACTATAAAAAATTATGTTAACCCAATTTTTATTTAAAGTCGTTTATTTTTATCTGATTGGTTTCTTTCTGGCGATTTTGGAAATTCAGATTGAAGGCGAACATGGCTGGGCAGCTAAACTGCCTACTTGGCGGCCGCCCAAAGAATCTAAAATTGCAAAATTTTAATTTTACTTAGCGTGAATTTAATTTTAACTATGATTACATTGAAATTATATCCAAGAGCTTATTAAATAACTTTACATATATGACTAAAAAAATCCTGAAACTTTTAACTGAATCAAAATTAAAATACGAAGTTGTGAAACACAAAAAAGTTTTTACTGCTTATGACGCGGCCGCGACTTTGCATGTTAAATTAAATCAGATTGCAAAAAGTTTGCTGGTAAAAACAAACAAACCCTTGGAGTCTGGCAAAAAACCTTATGCTATTGTGATTGTGCCGGCTGACAAAAATGTTGATTTGAAAAAATTAGCCAAAGTCATGACTACCAAAGATTTGCGGATTACCAAAGTAGAAATTCCCAAAGAAAGTGCGATGAAAACGCATTTTAAGGTTAAGCCAGGCGCGATGTCTGCTTTTGGCTCGCTTTATAAAATTTCTGTTTTTGTTGACAAATCTTTAAAAAATGAAGTGATTTTTTTTTCAGGAGAATTTACCGAAAGCATAAAAATGAAAGTAGTGGATTTTGTAAAGTTGGAAAACGTTAAGGCGGGAAATTTTAGTGTTGCTAAAAAGATTAAGAAAATAAAAAGAAATAAAAAATAATGTATCAAGTCAAACTGGAAAAATTTGAAGGGCCTTTGGATTTGCTTTTGCAATTGATTGAGCAGGCTGATTTGGATATTACTGAAGTGTCAATCGCCAAAGTAGTAGAGCAGTTTATGATTTATTTGGAGCAAGTGGAAGAGAAAAATCCGGAAGAATTGGCTGATTTTTTAGTGGTGGCGGCGAAACTGCTTTTGATTAAATCTCGTGCGCTTTTGCCAAATTTATCTTTAGGCGACGAAGATGACGGTTTAAATTTGGAGAGCCAGTTAAAGATTTACAAAAAATATTATGATGCTTCAAAAATTATAGAAAAAATATTGGCTGAAAAAAAAGTTTTGTTCACGCGCGAAAAAATTCCTGTGGATGTGGAAGTGATTTTTAATCCGCCGGAAAGTTTAACAGGCGAAAAACTTCAGAAAATATTTTTAGAGATATTGAAAGAAATAGAGCCGATTATTCGACTGCCGAAAAAATCAATGCTCCGCGCGATTTCCATCAAAGAAAAAATTGAAAACATCAGAAATAGAATTTTCAGCGCTCTTTCGCTGAATTTCAAAGATTTAGTTGCCGAATCAAAAAATCGCACTGATGTAATTATTACTTTTTTAGGCGTGTTGGAATTGGTAAAGCAAAGAGTGGTCATAGTAAAACAAGATAGTATGTTTGAGGAAATTATCATAGAAAAATTATGATCAGAAAACAAATTGAATCTCTTTTATTTTTGTCCAACCGGCCTTTGTCAATCAAAAAACTGGCCGAATTGACCGAGCGTTCTAAAACAGAAATAGAAACTGTTTTGGAAACTTTAAAAAAAGAATACAATGAAAGCGAGCGCGGTATAAAAATAATATTTAATGATGACCGGGTGCAAATGACAACCACGCAGGAATCCTCGGCTGTGGTGGAGAAATTTTTAAAAGAGGAATTAACTGGCGAAATGACTCGGCCGCAACTGGAAGCATTGACAATTATCGCGTATAGAGGGCCAATCACAAAAATGGAATTGGAACAAATCCGCGGTGTGAATTGCTCTTTGATTTTAAGAAATTTGGCTATGCGCGGTTTAATTGAAAGCAAATTAGACAGAAAAATCGGCGCTAATGTTTATGAAGTCACTTTGGATTTTACGCGCTATTTAGGACTCACCAATACCAAAGAATTGCCTGATTATGAAAGATTATCAAAACATGAAACAATTGAGGAAATGCTGAATTGTAGCTCCTGATTTTAGTCAGGATTTATCCGAGCTAAAGTTCGGAGTTACAAAATATTGGCGGCTTTTATGCTTGTTTTTTTATTTTCTAAAATTTGCTAAAAATCCGCGGATTTAGTAGAATGAATTATAATTGATTTATGATTTATGATTTAAGATTTAAGAATAAGAAAATAAATGAAAAAATTTTGACTTATATTTCATAAATCGCAAATTTTTTTATGTTTAACCTTCCAGAAAAAGAACAAGAAATTTTAAAACTTTGGCAGGAAAAAAATATTTTTAAAAAAACTCTGGACAAAGAAAGCCCACGAGGCGATTTTGTTTTTTACGACGGCCCGCCATTTGCCACAGGACTTCCACACTACGGTCACATTGTCGCCAGTTTAATGAAAGACATTGTGCCAAGATATTGGACAATGAAAGGTTTTTGTGTGGAGCGTCGCTGGGGCTGGGATTGTCATGGATTGCCGATTGAAAATATTGTGGAAGAAGAAATGAGTGTCAAAAGCAAAAAAGATATTGAAAAAATTGGCATTGATAAATTCAACGCGGCCTGTCGTTCCAAGGTCTTAATGTATGCTGGAGAATGGCGTAAGGTTGTAGAAAGAATGGGCCGCTGGGTTGATATGGACAATGATTACAAAACCATGGACAGAGATTATATGGAATCAATCTGGTGGGTTTTTAAAGAACTTTGGCATGAAGATTTAATTTATGAAGGCTATAAGTCCATGCATGTTTGCCCGCGTTGCGAAACCACGCTTTCGCAATCAGAAGTGGCAGAAGGTTATCGCGATGCCAAAGATGTTTCTGTGACAGTGAAATTTGAGTTGGTTGATGAGCCTGGAACTTTTGTGTTGGCTTGGACCACCACGCCTTGGACTTTGATGGGAAATGTAGCCTTGGCGATTGGAGAAAAAATTAGTTATGTGTTAGTAGAAAATAAAGAAAACAAGGAGAAATATATTTTGGCAAAAGATTTAGTAGAAAAAATATTTAAAGATAGATCCTTCACCCCAAAAGGGGTTCAGGATGACATACGCGGTAAAGATTTGGTTGGTAAAAAATACAAACCGCTTTTTGATTATTATTTAAATAAAAATTTAGAAAATAAAGAAAATCTTTATACGATTCAATCAGCAGATTTTGTAACAACTGAAGATGGCACGGGCGTAGTGCATATTGCTCCGGCTTTTGGCGAAGATGATTTAAATTTGGGCCGCACTAAAAACTTGCCCTTTATTCAACATGTGGGCATGGATGGTAGAATTAAAGATGAAGTTAAAGATTTTGTTGGTCTGGAGGTTAAGTTAAAAGATGACCCGGTTGCCACTGATAGAAAAGTTATAGAGTTTTTACAAAACAAAAATTTAGTTTTTGCTACGGAAGAATACATCCATAGTTATCCTTTTTGCTGGCGTTGCGACAGCCCGCTTTTAAATTACGCCACTGGCTCGCTTTTTGTAAAAGTGGAAAAAATAAAAGAGCAAGCGTTAAAAACAGCGAAAAAAATTAACTGGGTGCCGCCACATTTAAAAGAAGGCCGTTTTGGACAATGGCTTGAAGGAGCGAGAGACTGGTCAATTTCTCGCCAAAGGTTCTGGGGTTCGGTAATTCCGCTTTGGGTTTGTGAAAAATGCGGCGAAAAAAAAGTTATTGGCAGTTATGATGAATTGCCTGTTTTTAAAAATCTGAAAAATCAATATTATTTATTGCGGCATGGCGAAGCGGAAAATAATGTCAAAGATATTTTATGCGGTGTTATAGAAAATGACCATTATTATCTGACTGAAAACGGAAAAAAGCAAATTGAGAATTTGATGCAGTATTTTAAAAACGAAGGCATCAATGTTGTTATTCATTCGCCATTTATTAGAACCACAGAAACCGCAACTCTGGTAGTTCAATCTTTAGGTTTGGAAGTGACAGAAAAAAATGATTTGCTTTCTGAAGTTAAGATGGGCGTGGCTGAAGGTAAAAATGATGACTGGGTTGAAGCCAACATTGGTAATCTGGAAACAAGATTAAAAACTGGCTGGCCAGAAGGTGAAAGCATTGCTGATTTAAGGCAGAGAGCTGAAAAATTTTTAAGAGAGACAGAAAATAAATATGATAATAAAAAAATATTATTAGTGAGCCATGGCGATACGATTGCGGCTTTAATGGCTGTCGCGTTGGGTAAAACAGATTTGGAAGCCTGGCACAATAATTACCCAGAAATTGCCAGCTTGCAGAAATTTAGTCAGATGTTTCAAGCAACTGATCAGAAATTTTTTGATCCGCATCGGCCGTTTATTGATGAAATAATTTTGCAGTGCGACAAGTGCGGAGGAAAAATGCGGCGCGTGCCAGAAGTGATGGATTGCTGGTTTGAATCCGGCTCTATGCCTTATGCTCAGATGCATTATCCGTTTGAAAATAAAGAAAAATTTGAAGCTAATTTCCCAGCTGAATTTATTGCCGAAGGCGTGGATCAGACGCGCACTTGGTTTTATTATACGCATATTTTAGCCAACGGACTTTTAAAAACTAACGCTTTTAAAAATGTCATTGCCAATGGCATTGTCTTAGCTGAAGATGGCAAAAAAATGTCAAAAAGATTGCGCAATTATCCAGACCCGATGGCTTTGATGGAAAAATCCGGAGCTGATGCTATGCGTTATTATCTTTGCGCTTCGCAGGTAATGAAAGCTGACAATCTTTGTTTTTCTGAAAAAGAGATGAAAGAACAAACCGGATTTTTCCACACGCTTTTTAATGTTCTGTCTTTTTACAAAATATATGAAAATCAGTTTTCTGGCATCAAACTTCTGCAAGCTGATACTAAACCAAAAAATACTTTGGACAAATGGATTTTAGCGCGTCTTTATGAAACAATTAAAAAAATGACGGAAAAACTTGACGCCTATGATTTGCACGCTGTGCGCGAGTTGCCGTTTTTTATTAATGATTTATCCACTTGGTATTTGCGCCGTTCCAGAGACAGATTCAAAAGTTCGGATATGAAAGATAAAAATCAGGCTATTTTTACTTTAGGCAAAGTCTTGTTTGAATTATCAAAACTTTTGGCGCCATTTACTCCGTTTACAGCAGAATATGTTTATCAGGAATTAGGCAAAAATTGCGGCAGTTTGAAAGAATCAGTGCATTTGGAAAATTGGCCAATGGCTGTTGATGAAATGATTGATCAAAAGGTTTTAGATTATATGGCCATGACTCGCAAAATTGTAGAATTAGGTTTGGCCAAGCGCGCTGAAGCTGGTATTAAAGTCAGGCAGCCGTTGGCAAAATCAAAAATTTCCGCCAAAGGCGGATCCGCCTCTGGTGGAAAAAATCAAAAATCAAAATTAGAAGATGAATATCTTAATTTAATTAAAGACGAGCTTAATGTGAAGGAAGTAATTTTTGAAGCTGGAGACGGAGATTTATCTGTGGAATTTGATACGAACATAAATGATGAATTAAAAGAAGAAGGAATTTTGCGCGAACTTGTTCGGGCAATAAATAATCTGCGCAAAGAAATGAAATTGACAATTCAAAATAAGATTATACTTGAATGGCAGACCGATGACGCGTTATTGAGTCAGGTGTTTAATAAATTTTCAGAGGAATTAAAAAAGTTTGTCTTAGCTGAAAAAATTTCTAAAACAGAAGAGAAATTGGAAAAAGTAAAAATTAATGAAGTTGAAATTGGTTTGAAAATTATTTTTGTGTAAAGCAGATTAAGAGATTCCTCCCCCGCATTTGCGGGGTCGGAATGACATCTGCGTTTTTATGTACTATAATCTCACCGCCATCATTCTCAAGCGCCGGGTTTTTAAAGAAGATGATTTATTGGTAACGGTTTATTCTAAAGAAAAAGGCAAATTGGTTTTACTGGCCCGTGGCGCGAAAAAGGTCTTATCCAAATTAGCCGGCCACCTTGAGCCGGTTTCTTTGTCTTATTTAAATATGGTTGACGGCCGAGCGATTGACCAGCTGATTGGCGCGGAAATGATTCAATGTTTTAGCGCGATTAAAAATGATTTAGATAAACTTGCGGCCGCTGGCTGGCTTTTAAATCTGCTTGACCAGATGACTTTGGAAAACCACGCAGACTCGCGTATATTTCAGCTTACTCAAAAATTCTTGACATTTTTAGAAAAAGAGAGTAAAAATTATGATATAGTAAAAATCAGCGCTGGGTTTAAATTATTGCATTTATTAGGGCTTAATCCTGCCGGCAAAGCAGAAATAAAATTTAAAGACGAAATAGAATTTATTGTGAAAAATAATATTGAAGAAATTTGTAAAAATAAAAATATAATAAAAAATTTAAAAGTGATTGGAGATATCTTAAACAAAGAAACGGAAATCTAATAGAAATAAAAAAGGAACTCCTGTTCCTTTTTTATTTCTCCTCTTTTTCTTCCTCATTTTCCAGAAGTTTTTTGCTCGGAGAAAACTTGGGATTTTTAATGCGCCATTTTTCCACATATTGGCCAATGCCAATCTCGTCTCTTTTTTTCGCGCGGCTGGGCATTCTTTGCGACCACTTAACCACATCTTCAAAGTTTATTTTATACCTGCCCTGCACCACAATATAGCGCAATTCGCCAGCCGCAATAGCGCGCCGAACAGAGCGTTCATTAACGCCAAAAAGTTGCGCTGCTTGGGAAGGGGAGAGGCGGATTATGTTCATAAATAAACTCTAAACTCTAATTTCTAATGACTAATAAAAAAATTAATTAGATATTAGACATTAGTAATTTTTTTGTCATGTCTATCCTTGACAAAAATATTATAATTATGCTAAAGTTAGCCAATTGGCAAAGTGCATAAAAAGCCCATTTCTGCCTTTTTTGTCCAGAATAGTCCTGACAAAAATCTATTTTTGATAATTTTTTTGTGCTTTCTGTGTTTTGGTGTTTTTGTGTTTTGTCCAGGTTAGTCCTGACAAATTAAGTATAATACTGCTTTTTTGCCTTGTCAAATCATATTTTTTAAGTTAGTATAGTGTGGTATAATCAAAGACAATTTTGTCTGTTTGTAACATTATTTAAATTTATCTTTTAACTGAAATGTTAAACAATAATAACAATTTAAATATTTTAAAAGAACGGCTTCTAATCTTGAAAATCAGAAGAGGGGATACTGAAGCATTTAGAAAAATTTACCAAATCTTTGCTGATAAAATCTATAAGTTTATTTATTATCGCATTAGCAATCGGGAAGCCAGTTTAGAATTATCCCAGGAAGTTTTTCTTGCCTTGTGGAAATATCTGAGTGACAAAGAAAAAGAGATTACAAATTTACGCGGGTTAACTTACCAGATTGCAAGAAATTTGATCAATAATTATTATGATGCTAACAAAGTGTGGAAAGTTGATTTGGAAGAGGTAGAATATAAATTGGGCGTGTCAATTGATTTGGGTCAGGAATTTGATTTGAAAATATCAATCAAAGAATTAAAAAGCAAGCTCCAGGTTTTAGAGAGCGATGAAGACAGGCGGATAATTGAATTAAAATTTTTTGACGGCTTGTCACATAATGAAATTGCGGAAGTTGTGGGCAAAAGTTCTGGCAATGTGCGGGTTATTCTGCACCGGGCTTTAAAAAAATTAAAAGAGATTTATAAAAAGTGAAAGTGAAAAGGTTTTATTAACCACCCCGAGCCGATGTTCATCGGCTCACCCCTCCTTTAAAAGGAGGGGACGATATATGAAACCAGAAATTTTAAACAATTTATCAAGTTTAGCTGATCAGATAAACATGACCGCTGAAGAAAAAGAAAAGCTGGAAAATTTTGTCATGGGAAAAATTTTAAGCGAATTGCCAGCCAAGGAAGAAAGAATTCCTGTCTGGCTGAAATTAGCTAATAGTTTAGTGCCGGCTAATTTTGTCATGCAGCCGGCCGCGGTGTTCAGTTTGATAATTGGTTTATTTTTAATCACTTCATTTGCATCAGTTAATGCTTCAAAAAATTCTTTGCCAGGCGATACATTGTATCCATTAAAATTAACCGCGGAAAATTTGCGCTATAATTTATCGTTTTCATCTGAAGGCAGAGCCAAAGCAGCGATGACTATGGCGGAAAACAGAATGGGTGAATTAAAAATGATTACTGAAAAGCCGGCTTTAAGCAAGCGCAAAAAGAAAGTTAAAATTGCCAAAGCCGCTGCTGAAGTAAAAAATAATTTGAATTTAGTGGCTGATAAATTGCAAAATATCGCGCCAGATGTTTCAGAGAGCGAAGCAGCCACTATTAAAGAAATAGATGTTAAACTATCAGCAGTCAAAAACGAATTAAATCAAGTGGGCGTAATTATGGGTGATGAGGAATCTGGAGAAGTGCAGTTAGCTGAAGCAGAAGCAGAAAAAGCCAGCGCCGTGGCCTTGGCTGTTTTGGATGATAATAATAAAAAAAATATGACAGATAATGAACAATCAGAAACTGATAATACCAGCACGCCAGAAACAATAATTGAACAAAAAACAGCAACTTCAACAAATACCAGTTCAGAATATATTTTGCCTTTGATTATTGAACAAGAGACTACAACCAAAGAAGAGTTTAAAGTGAAGTTGGAGTAATAAAATTTCTAATTTCTAATTTTTAATTTCTAAAAAATAATAAGTAAAAGAAATGCCTTTTAAATTTTAGTAATTAGAAATTAGTAATTTTTTATTAAATCCTATTCTCCTCAAAGGTCGAGCCAAAAACAGGGCAACTTGTGATTAGGCGAGAAAGGAGTCAAAAAGATTATGACTAAATGTTGCGAAAAGTATTATGAGTCTCATATGAACTCATAATCCATAATGCAAATTTGTTATGATCATAAGGAAAAATAATTTATGAAAAAATTAATAACAATAGGACTAGTGGTGACAACCATGGTTACTACCTTGGGCGTGTCTGCTATGTTTTCCATGCCAGTCCAGGCGGCTTCAGCTGGCCAATTAATTAAAATGGCTGGCAATAATTCAGTCTATTACTTGGGCGCGGATAACAAGAGATACATGTTCCCAACCCAGAACACTTATATGTCCTGGTTTAAGGATTTCTCAAGCGTTGTTACTATTTCATCCACTGAATTGCAGTCGTATGATTTAGGCGGCAATGTCACTATGAGACCAGGCACTAACTTGGTAAAAATCACCACAGTTCCTAAAACTTATGCTGTTGAACCAAACGGCACTTTGCGCTGGATCACTTCTGAATCAGTCGCATCCGCGCTCTATGGCTCTCAATGGTATAAAAAAGTAGTTGATGTTCCAGATGGTTTCTGGGTTAACTACACTGTTGGCGCTGATTTATCAGGCTCAACTTATCCAACAGGAAGTTTAGTTAAACAAACAGGTAGCGCGACCATTTATTATATTGATGGTAGCACAAAGAGAGCTGTGGCAGATATGGATTCTTTTAATGCCAACAGATTTAATTTAAGTTTTGTGCAAACCGCTACTGATTTATCAGGTTATTCAACCGATACTTCTATTACTGGCGCTGAGTCAGCTTTAACAACTGTTTCTGGCACAACCTCTGACGGCAGGACACCGGCCTCTACTGGCGTTTTAACAGTTGCTTTAGCATCTGATACTCCAGCGGCTAACCTCGTGCCGCAAAATGCCACTTTTGTAAAATTCACAAAAGTTAATTTCACAGCTACTGGCGGCGATGTAGTGATTGATTCAATGACTATTATGAGAGGTGGTGTTTTAGCCCAGGATTCTAATTTTGCCAATGTTTATTTGTTGGATTCATCTGACACTATGATTGGCAATGAAAAGACTTTGGGTTCTGCTCATACAGCAGTGGTTAATGATGATATTACAATCACGAATGGCACAACCAAGTCATATTGGTTATCAGCCACTATGCACTCTACTTTGCAATCTGGTGAAATTGCGGCTTTAGCTTTAAGCGAAGTTGTGGTGAAAGGCAATGCCACTGTTTCCGGCACCTTGCCAATTCAAGGCAATAGTATGACCATGAATTCTACTATTACTATGGGTACTGTGACTCAAGCGGCTGGTTCTACCAATCCTTCTACTGGTTCTACTTCTAAACAAGTAGGCACTACTGATTATGTGTTTGCCGCGGCCAAATTAACTGTTAATTCCACGGAAGATGTGCAGGTAGAAAGAATTCGCTTTTATGAATCAGGCACAGCAGCTGATGCTGATGTGGCTAATTTGGATTTAGTAGTTGATGGCGTGGTTTTAGCCACTGTGGCTAAACCAACTGACAAAGCAGTTGTTTTTGATCTTTCAGCTTCGCCATTTTCCATTCTTAAAGGCAATAATAAGACCTTTGAGATCAGAGGCGATATAGTTGATGGGTCTTCTAGAACAATTGAATTTGAATTTGATAAGAAAACTGATATTAAAGTCAAAGGTAAAAATTATGGCTTCTATATTAATCCGACTTATGTCAGTACAACCTCTCCTTACTGGAACAATGCTTCTTATACCACAGTTTCAACTGGCACCTTGACTGTTTCTAAAAAGATTCTTTCCAGCACTTATGTTACTGAAGGTTCTACTCAAACAGTTTTAGGCGCTTTTAATTTTAGAGCGCAAGGCGAACCAATTATTATTACTTCAATTAAATTTGATGTAGAAACTTCCACTTCAGCTGGCGCAATTACCAATGTCACAATTTATGATGAGAACGGAGCTGTCGTAGCTGGTCCAGTTGATCCTTCAACTGGTTCTGATCCAGATACTGTTACTTTGACAGACACCTGGACAGTACCAACAGGCGAACATGCTTATACTGTCAAAGCTGATTTAGACTCTAATTGGTCTTCGGGTGATACTGTTTATATGCAATTAGACACTCCTGACGCGGATATCACATCAAAAGGAGAAACTACTAATAACACTGTTACCGCTTCCCCAACTTCTGCTGTGGCTGCTGACACCATGACAATCAGAGTGGGCAAGTTAAATGTTTCCACTTTAA
>Ga0210057_1008359_pt1 | contig 12281 bp, 8 predicted proteins | sample CryGeyCG2114_010_2_FD_183968 | JGI IMG/M metagenome (GOLD analysis project Ga0210057, IMG submission 183968) | Groundwater microbial communities from aquifer - Crystal Geyser CG10_big_fil_rev_8/21/14_0.10 (SPAdes) (version 2) | ecosystem: Environmental > Aquatic > Deep subsurface > Groundwater ...
GTTCATGGAACCATTAATTTTCTTAGGATTTGCAACTCTAATAATATTTTTTACTCTAGCAAAAAAAGACTTTATTAAGTCCGTTCTCTACTTATCTTTTCTTTTGCCTCTCGATAACCGTATTTATTTTAACTGGGGATTTGAACGAGCTTCCCCTATAAGATGGGCAGTAGCTGGTATCGCTGTTTATTATCTTTGGGATTTATATAGAAGGGGCGGGTTAAAAAACATTAGTGGCGAGATTAAAAAAAGCGTAAAAACCGATAATAATTTTTTTTTATTGTTTATCGTTTTGCTTATCCGATCAGCTTCTATCTTCTGGTCAAAGGAGGTTTTTTCTTCTGTTGGTCTAGTTCTTTTTTTTGTAGAAACTGTTGTAATGTATCTTTTGTTAGTTAAAGCTTCTTGCATTGGGAAGAAAAGTTTTTTAAAACAGGCTTTGGTGTATTATTTGTTGGCGGCTTTTTTAGCTTCTTTATGGTCTTTTGTTCAACTTTATTTTTATAAATTCCAAGACCGTGTTTTGCCCGGTGTTTGGCCTTTAATAGATAGGCCTGTTAGAATAGGATCTTTTTTTTGGGATATAAATCATTTTGGTGTATATATCTCTGTTATTATACCTCTAGCCCTATCTAGCATATTTTCTAGAAAAATTGTTAATTTAAGCTTAAAGAAAAGAGTTTTAGTACTAGTTGTATTACTTTTGGCTTTTTTTATGACTTTATCTAGGAGCGCTTGGATAGGGTTGGGATTTGGAATACTTGTGTATCTTATCTTAATTATTAAAAAAAGACTTTTTAAACAATCTATCTCTTTAGTTTTTACTGGTGTTTTATTGTTATCCGCATTTTTTCTTTTAACTGGTATTTTTTATCCCGAATTATTAAAACAACTTCAAAATAGATTTTTATCTATCCATACTTCTTATAGGGTATGGGACGATTCTATAAACGCTCATTCGGCGCTAGCAAGAGGATCGTGGGAAATATTGGGAAATTACCCTATTTTTGGAGGTGGTTATGGGTCTTTTAATACAAGATTTAGGGAGACTTCCGCTTCTCTCGAGTACTTTGGGTTGGACCCGACATTTAATGAAAAAATACCGGCGCACAGTATATGGTTCGAACCTTTGGCCTCAACCGGTTTTTTAGGAGCAGTTCCATTTTTTCTTTTTGTAGTTTCTATTTTTATTCTTTTATTTAAAGCTTATCGGAGATCTAAATTTAAAGAAGATATATTAGTAAGCGCTTCGTTAATATCGGGACTTTTTGCTATAAGTTTATCTGGTATATTTTACTCCTATAATTTAGAGTTTTTTTATTACTATTTATTTTTGTGTGGATTTTGGGGTTTTTACAACGTCAAAAAATACCCAATCTCAAATTATTTGGCTATAATTTTAACTCTTTTAATTACAGTTTCTGGGTCGTTAGTATTCTATAAATTAGGAAAAACGTCATTAATAGATTGGGATGAGTCAATATATGCCCAGGTTTCGAGAAATATAATAAGAGATGTTGGAGACCCTTTTGGTTTGGTTTGGAGAGAGGATTTATATCTCGATAACGGATCTCATTGGTTCGAAAAGCCCCCCCTATATATGTGGTTAACATCTTTTTCTTATATTGTGTTTGGCGTTAATGAATTTTCAGCTAGATTTTTTTCTGGTCTTTCTGGTATTGCTGGCGTTATTGCTTTATATTTTTTTGGAAAAGATATGTTTGGAAAAAAGGTCGGGTTAATTTCTGCTTTAGTCCTTGCTACAACAATGCATTGGGTGTTTCAGTCTCGTAATGGAACTTTAGACGCAATGGCATCTTTGTGGATATTAGCTTCTATGGGATCTTTTTTTAAAGCTTTAACCGATTCTTCTAAATGGAAGTGGGTTGGTGTTTTTCTGGGTTTAACGTTAATGACAAAAAGCGCTTTGGTGTTAATTCCAATCGCTTCTATATTTTTATATGTTTTATACACCAAGGCGGTTCTAAAAAATTCATTTCAGCCCAGGTTGTATTTAACAGCAGTATTTTGGTTTTTTGCTATAGGTTTTCCTTGGCATTTAATTGAGTATACTAGATATGGAAAGGAATTTTTTGATTCTTATTTCATTTACCATATCTTGAACAGATCTTCGGGTATAGAAGGACACCAAAACGATTTATTCTGGTATATAACTGTAATAAAAGTTTGGTTTAGGCACTGGTTTGTTATTTTAATACCCGCAATGTTTTTAGTAATAAGCAAAATAACATCCAAAAAATCTAGTAGAGTTGAATCTGGTAAGTTTGCGTTTCTTGTAATTTGGATTTTAGTAACGTTTCTAATTTTTAGCTTTTCGGTTAGTAAAATACAATGGTATATTTTGCCGGCATACCCCGCTTTGTCATTAGTGGTAGGGTACTTTTTGGTTAAATTGTTTGATTATTTCACAAAACTGGAAATTCTAAATTCGAAACTAGAAATTCTAAACTATAAGCGTTTAACAAGAATTTTGTTTTGTTTTTACACTATAGCTTTAATTAGCCTCTCATCTTTACTTTTATATTTTTGGCGAGATATGTTTTTGTTAGAAGATTATAATAAAAATATAAAAGCTGTTGGCGACGTATTAAAAGAAAGTCGAGATCGGAAATATTTTTTGCCTCGGGGAGTACCGGTTTATTATTACGATCTGCCTCCTGGTCCCACAATGTTTTATATAAAAAGATACACAAGAAAAGTGGGTAAATACGCCTTAAGAGATATGGTAACAAGTAACGATGGTAAATCTTTTATGGCAGTAACCAAACTATCTACATACAATGATATACTAAGCGGGGGCGACGTAAATACCCATACCATGATTTATCTTCAAAAAGGAGATATTGTTTTGTTTGGTAAAGATTGGAAAGATACTAGGGAGCCTATGTTAGACCAAAATTACGAAGTCCCAGAAGAAATATACGACCCTTTCTTTTTCGAGAAAACGCTTTTTTAGCTAGAAGGCATTATTTTTAATTAAGAAAGAGATTATATCTTGGGGGTATAGGAACATTTCTCATGATCGATCTTTCGATTGTTATTTTAACTTTTAATAGTGAAGGTTTTATAGAAGATTGTATAAAGTCGTTAATATCCTCTAAAGCCATTGGTTTTAATGGGTTTAAAAACTTTAAAACAGTTAAATTTTTATATTCCGCCGAAATACTAGTTATAGATAATAATTCAAGGGACAACACTGTAAAACTAATTAAAAATGAATTCTCTTTTGTTCAGTTGGTGGAAAATAAAGAAAATATTGGTTTTTCTAAGGGTAATAATATAGGTTTTAAGAAATCCAAGGGGAGATACATTTTGCTTTTAAATCCGGATTCGTTTGTAGACAAAAATACTTTATACGAAATGATCAGATTTATGGATAAAGATGAGAATATTGGAATTTCTACTTGTTTTGTGGAACTTGTTAAATCTAAAACCATAGATTGGGCTTCCCATAGGGGTTTTCCAACCCCCTGGGCTTCTTTTACTTACTATTCTAAGTTGTCTAAATTATTTCCTAAATCAAGATTATTTAGCAGATACCATTTAACTTACAAAAACCTGTCTAAACAGCACAGTATAGATTCTCCTGTTGGAGCTTTTTATCTTATAAGAAGAAAACTGCTAGATGATATTGGTTACCTAGACGAAGATTATTTTATGTATGCCGAGGATTTGGACTTCTCTTTTAGAGCAAAAGAGCGTGGATGGAAGGTTATGTATTATCCTAAGGTTAAAACATTTCATTACAAAGGTATGTCTTCTGGTCTTAAAAAAAACACTTCTAAAGAATCTGTGGCAACAAAAATAGAAAAGGAGAGGGCTTTTAACTCTTTTTATGACACTATGAAATTGTTTTATAAAAAACACTATGAAAATAAGTATTATTTTTGGGTTAAGTGGCTAGTATTTTTGGGAATAGAGACAAAGAGGTTTTTTAGTAAAATAATAAATAGTGTGTAGATATATTTGCCATTAAAATAATCGATTCTGCTTGAGTTGGGATCGAGAAAGATTAATTTACTAAAATTTCGGGTTGGCTTTGTTAAATCCTACTGTTTCCACAATTTTTAAACACAGCTAATTCGAATTGTAGTTTTATGCGAATCGGAATTGATGCTCGATTTTACGGCATAGCGGGTCCAGGTAGATACGTTAAAAATCTTATCGAGAGTTTGGAAGAGGTAGATAAGAATAATGACTACGTGATTTTTTTAAGAAAGGAAAATTTTAAGCTCTACAACCCATCTAATTTAAGATTTAAAAAGGTATTGTCCGACTACTCATGGTATTCTTTTGCAGAACAGATCTTCTTTCCAATTTTTTTATATAGAGAAAAGCTTGATATAGTACATGTTCCTCATTTTAATTTTCCTGTTTTATATTTTAAAAAATTAATATTAACAATACACGATCTTATAATGCATGAACACTCTGCCGTCGATGCTACCAGCCTAAATCGTAACTACTACGCTTTTAAACATTTCGTATATAAAGTTTTGGTGCAATTTGGTTTTTGGAGAGCTAAATGTGTCATAGTTCCAAGTATGTGTGTTAAAAACGAAGTAATCGAAAAGTCGCTATTTAAAATAGAAGATAAAATAATAGTAACTTACGAAGGCTTGGATAAAAATTTTATAATGGCAAATCCATCTAATGCGGATATATTAAAAACGTTAAGCGCTTTGGATATTCAAAAACCGTATATCCTATACATAGGTAGTTCGTATCCTCATAAAAATTTAAAAGATTTAATAATTACGTTTCAAGGTATTGTTAAAAAAAATGAGTATATTGGGAGCTTGGTAGTTTTAGGTAAAAGAGATGAGTTTGCCGCTAAACTAAAAAGCTTTGTGGGATATCTTGGGTTAAAAGATCGGGTTTATTTCCCTTCTTTTATAGAGGGGTATTCTTATATTTCGGATGTCGATCTTATAAATGTAATAAGAGGCTCGGATCTTCTTGTTTTCCCTTCTTTAAAAGAGGGGTTTAGTCTAACCCCTTTAGAGGCCTTATCTCAAGGTATATTTTGTTCTATTTCCGATATATGCGCGCATCGAGAAATATATGGAGACTTGGTATTTTATTTTAATCCCAAAAGCATATCTGATATGGAAAATGTGATAATTAAATCGTTAAGAAATAAACCAGCAAAAGACAAAATATTCGAGAGTTCAAAACAATTAATAAAAAAATATAATTGGAAAACCATGGCTACACAAACATTAGAATTATACGAAAAGTATAAAAAGATATGAAAATTGCTTTAGTTCATGACGATCTAGTTCAGAGAGGCGGCGCCGAGAGCGTATTTTTTCACTTATCTTGTATATTTCCAAGAGCTCATATATATACATCTGTAGCTTCCGGATATTGGACATATCGATTTAGAGAAAAAAAAATCAACACAAGCTTTCTTCAAAAATTACATAAAAAATTAGGTGTCTATAGAATTTTAACTCCTTTGTTTCCATTAGCCATGGAAAGTTTTAATTTCGACTCTTACGATCTGGTAATTTCTAATTCGGCAAGATACTCCCATGGCATTATTACAAAACCTAAAACTACGCATATATCTTATATTCATAGTCCGCCGAGGCAGTTGTGGAGTCATATAAAGTTTAATGGATTGTTAACGACACTGCCACTTAGTATAGGTAGGATTTGGGATTTTATTGCTTCTACAAGACCCGATATCTTACTTTGCAATTCTAAAACTCCCCAGTCGCGAATTAAAAAATATTGGAACAGGGACTCTATAATACTTTATCCCTATGTCAAAAATATTTTTTTTACCTGTAAAGAATCTAAAGGCAGTTATTATTTAATTGTTTCTAGATTAGCGAAGTGGAAAAATATAGATATTGCTATCGAAGCTTGCAACAAATTAAATTTAAATCTAAAAATAGTTGGTGATGGTCCCGACAAAAAACGGCTGGAGATACTTGGAAAAAGCAATGTACGGTTTTTAGGTAGAATAAATGAAGACAAATTAATTAAATGTTACCAAGAGAGTATAGCATTGATAGTTCCTCAAGAAGAAGATTTTGGTATAATATCTCTCGAGGCTCAAGCTTGCGGAAAACCAGTTATAGCTTATGCTAAAGGGGGGGTTTTAGAAACAGTGATTAAAGGTAAGACTGGAGAATTTTTTTATGAAAACGATTCCGAATCTTTATGCAGTGTTTTAAGATCTTTTGATCCTGGTCTTTACAGTAGAAACGATTGTATAAATAACGCTAGACTATTTGATCAGAAAACTTTTGATGAAAAGTTATTAAATATTGTTGGAAATTTATTTAACGCAAAGTTATGACTAAAAAAGTTTATTTAGTTTTAAAAAGATCGTTGGATATTTTTATATCCCTTTCAGCTTTAATTACACTTTCCCCTCTGTTTGTTTTTATATCGCTTTTTATATTTTTAGAGGATAGGAAATTTCCTGTAGTTTATTCTCAAAAAAGAGTTGGAAAGGACCGTAAATTATTTACATTTTATAAGTTTAGATCAATGGTGGTAAATGCGGATGAAATACTTTTTTCTAACCCGAAGCTTTACAAAGTTATGAGAACAGGCGTTAATAAGATGATCGACGACCCTCGAGTTACTAAAATAGGTAAATTTATTAGAAAGTACAGTTTAGACGAATTGCCGCAGTTTATAAATATTTTAAAAGGGGATATGAGTTTTGTTGGTCCCAGAGCTTATAGACCAGACGAGTTACAAAGGTACGAAAAAGAAAAATCCAATCGTGTGGTTTACATGAATAAGATTCTTTCCATAAAGCCTGGGTTAACAGGTTTTTGGCAAGTAAGCGGCAGGTCTAAAATAGCATTTGATCAAAGAATAAAGATGGAGGCCGAGTACTCTCAAAAAAACTCGATTTTATTAGATTTTTTAATTATAATTAAGACTCCTTTCGCAGTATTAAAAGCCGAAGGGGCGTATTAGTTTAAATTAAAATTTAAATTAAAAATTAAAAGCTTTTAGGGATGGGGCAGAACCTATCGCTTACTACTTTATGGCAACTAAAACTGTCTATAAAACATACAAAAATTTAAAATTACCAAAATTTAATCTGCCAAAAATTGGCGGTAAAAAATTAAAGATATTTTTATCTGGTTTCTTAGGTCTAATTTTTTTAGCGGTATTGTTTTTTGGTTTAATGGTAGGTTTACCTTTAGTTAAAGCTAAAGATTATGTAGACAAATTGCGAGCAGATGCTGGGGATGTAAAAGATGCTTTTATAGAAAGAGATTTCGATCTAGCCCAAGAAAGATTTAAGACTTTAAATTCCGATTTATCTAAATTTGATTCTTACTACAATTCTAAATTAAGAATTTTAAATTTTTTGCCTTACTCTAATAAATTTTATGCGGATGGCATTCACGCATTAAAAGCCGGGTCTTTAGGAATAGATTTAGCAGTGCAGACTTTGGACATTTTAAAGCCTTTTTCGGCGCAATTGGGATTTAAAAACAGCGCTGATGGAGATGAAATTGACAATAAAACTAGAATTTTAAATCTTGTAGAAATTCTTCCCGAAATATCAAATGACCTTAGTAGAGTTTTAGGCGGTCTTTCACAAATGGACAAAGAGCTATCTTATATAGACGAAACTAAATATCCAGAAACCTTTAGGGGTGTTGGTTTTAGGAGTCTTGTTGGAAACTCTAAAACTCTTGTACATGAAATGGCTGTAAAAGCGCCAAGCTTTGATCAGATGTTTAAAGTTCTCCCAGATCTTCTTGGTGTAAAAGAGCCTAAAACCTATATGCTTTTTATGGCTAATAATTACGAGCTTCGTATGTCGGGTGGGTTTAATACCTATTTGGTTCTAGTAAAAATAGATAAAGGGATACCCGAAGTTGTTACATCGGTAGATACTTATAATATAGATAGAGACAAAAGCTATTTAGTCTATAGGAATGTCCCATGGCATTTACGAGACTATTTGTTGGTAACTAGGTTTTACGCTCGCGATGCGACTAGTAATTCCCCTGACTTTAAAATGGCTGTTGACGAGTTTTTAAACAAATTTTGGAAGGTAGATTGGACAATGCCTCAAGATTTTGATGGTGTAATTCAAGTTAATAATTTTGTTGTGGAAGATCTATTAAAAGTTGTAGGTCCGGTAGAAGCTGGCGGTTTTAATATTAAGCACGATCAAGATTACTACATTAATGTTCCTGTTCAGGAGTTTAATTTCGAAAATGTAATAATGGAATTAGAAAAGATTGCTGGTGGTGATTTAGCGGAAACAATCGGCCGAAAAGATATAATTAAGTATTTAATGCTAAATATAATGAACAAAGCTTTAAACACACCGGCCGAAAATTTAGGTCAGCTGGTCGAAGTTATGTTTAGAGAATTAAATCAAAAGAACATAATGATTTATTCTTTCGATCCCGGAGCGGAGGAGGCCCTAGAAGGTCTAGGTTACGCTGGAAGAATAGTACCTATTCCAGCAGGGTACGATTATCTTCATGTTAGTAATAGTAACTATGGTGCCGGAAAAAGAGATTGGTTAATAAGGCGCGAGGTTTTCAAAGAAAATAAAGTAGAAGATGGTAAAAAAGTGTCGGTAATTAAGATGAAAACAATTAATCCAAAATCACCTGAATGGTTTGAGTGGTTTCCATTTTACAGAGATTATTTTAGGTTTTATGTTCCTTTAGGTACTAGATTAATATCTGCCCAAGCTTCCGATGGCCAAGAACTAAATGCAAAGGAAATAGATGATTTGGGAAGAACAGCTATAGAAGGATTTTTTAAGATGGAAGAAAATACAGAAATAACTGTTACAGTAAAAGTAGAAATTCCAGACTCTGTCGATTTTGACAACTATAATTTAATAGTGCAAAAACAATCAGGTACGTGGGGAGATCCTTATTCAATCGCGCATAAAGGATCCACCAAGAAATTTGACCTTTTAACTGATAAAGAAATAAGTTTTTAGTGTAGGCTTTCTAATTCTATATAACTTTATGCATGATAAAAACCTTTACCACCGAGGCTATTGTATTGCGACGTGTTAATTATTCCGATTCCGATAGGATATTAACACTAATAACACCAAGTGGCGGTAAGATTTCTGCTATGGCCAGGGGTGTTAGAAAGTTAAAAAGTAAAAAAGCAGGCCATCTTGATTTAGGTTGCGTTGTAAAGGTTTTTTTGGCAAGAGGAAGAAAAATAAATGTTTTAACACAGGCAACCACAATCTATGGCAACGAGAATATAAAAATAGATCTAACTTTGTCTAAATATTTATTTGAGTCTTTAGAGATTGTTGATAAGCTTACTGTCGAAGGTCAAGATCTAGATTTTGTTTACGAAGATCTGCTAAGTTTTATAAAAGCTTTAAAAAATACCCAAAGTCCAAGAGAGGAGTTATTTCATTTTTATAGATCACTACTAATAAATGTTGGTTTTTGGACAACTAACGTAGAAAGCAGACTTCCTTTGTTGCCAGAACAGAGGTTAAATTATCTAAGATCTGTAGCCGAATTTGTAATTAGTACTCCAATTAAGTCGAGATTTATTTAGCGCCAGTTATTTTAATTTCGTTTTTATAATACCCCCCCCACATTACATTTTTTAAGTTTTAATCGCTCTTGAGGTGTTTACTTATTGCGCCTGCAACTTTGTTCGCTTTCAGGTACCTTTGCTTCGGCTACCTCCGCTCCGGTACCTCCGCTCCGGGAGCGGATTAGAGTTTTAAGCTCTTTTTAATTACTTCCAGCGATTTTTGATAATCGGCTCTATCAAGCACAAAGGATTTGTAGCGGTCTTTAGAATTAAAAGATTCGAAGACATCTTTTTTTTGGCAAATTTCTTGCTTGACTTTACTAATATACTCCGGAAGCGAAGAAAACTCGTATTTAAGTAGTTTGGGTATTGTTTTAGCTATACCCGAAGAATAAATGTTTATATGTATATATCGTGAAACATGCAAAAACTGCTCCTCTGTTTCTATTAAAACTGCTTTAAATCTACCTCTAAATAAAGGGCCTTCCCTTTTATATTTAATGTTAAAGAAATGCGCATAGCTGTTTTTAACCTGTTGCATAGCCTTTGATATTCCTTTGTTAAGATTTTGTTTTAGCAAAAGATGTAAGTGGTTAGGTAATAAGGAATAAGCAATTAAATCGAATCTTCTTTTCTGCTCTTTTAGCTGGTACCTTACAAGATCTTGTGTTTTAAGGTCAGATTCTAAGAAAAGGGAATATTTAATCGGTGGATCTTCGTGGTTGTAATAGTCAAGTGAGTCTATAAATCTAAAATAATCTTCATATTGTTTAAAAAGCTTTACATTCTGTAGCGATTTTGTAACTACATGGTAGTAGCAATCATTTTCTAAAGGAACTTTTCTTTCGGGCATCTTTTAAAATATTAAAAGGAATTGGAATTGTTTGTCAAGTCAATTCGATCCCGGAGCGTTTAAACATTGTATTTGCAACCCAACTCGCTTTGGATTTTAATCCGCTCCCGGAGCGGAATTGTGTAAATTCTGGGAATGTTGCGTTTGTTTATGCTAAAATCCTTTTATGGTTAAGAATGTTACTTTAGATCAAATAGTATCTTTATGCAAAAGATGTGGTTTTGTATATCCGACCTCCGAAATATATGGTGGCCTTGCAAGCTCTTACGACTATGGTCCTTTAGGAACAGAGTTACTAAGAAATATAAAAAATTCCTTTTGGCGATACTTTGTAACAAACAGAAGTGATATTGTTGGTTTAGATAGTCAGATAATTCTTCATCCAAAAACATGGGAGGCTTCTGGTCATACCACTGGTTTTGTAGAGCCTGTTGTCGAGGATACAATAACCAAAAGAAGATACAGGGCAGATCACCTCGTAGAAGACTTTGTTAAAGGAAAAGAGAAGTTTAAAGATTTTGTTGTGGAAGAGTTAGATACTAAAGGTTTAGATGGTTTTATTAAAGCTCATAACATAAAAAGCCCCGATGGGAATACACTTTCCGTATCTAAGTTTTTTAACACCCTTGTCGAAACAAAACTAGGTGTATTGGAAGGAAAAAAGAATATCGCTTATTTAAGAGGGGAGACTGCGCAAGGAATATTCTCTAATTTTAAAAATGTTATAGATTCCACTCGGATCCGTTTGCCTTTCGGTATCGCTCAAATAGGAAAAAGTTTTAGAAACGAAATTACTAAAGGTCAGTTTGTTTTTAGAACCGTCGAGTTTGAACAGGCGGAAATAGAATATTTTTTTAACCCCGGAGAGAGTCGGTGGAAGGATTTATATAAAGATTGGCAGGATCAGATGTTAAGATTTGTGACAGAGACTTTAGGAGTTGATAAAAATAATCTTACATGGAGAAGACATACTGATCGGGAAAGAAGTCATTACAGCAGGGAAACTTATGATTTAGATTATAGATTTCCTTTTGGGTATAAAGAGCTTTGGGGTATTGCTTATAGAACTGACTTTGATCTCAAATCCCATGCTAAATACACTGGTGTAGACTTTAGTTATACCGATTTAATAAGTGGCAGGAAATTTATTCCCCATGTAATAGAGCCCGCGGTTGGTATAAACAGGGTTTTTTTAATGATTCTTTGTGATTCTTATAAAAAAGATGTAAAGAATAAGAGGTTGTATTTAAGCCTTAAGCCTTTTCTAGCCCCCTATAAAGTTGCTGTGTTTCCTCTGGTTAGAAACAATAAAGAAATAGTAAAAAAGTCGCGCGAGGTGTTCAATAACCTTAAAGGTCACTTTAGCGCTATTTTTGACGATAGAGGTAATATTGGAAAAAGATACTTTGCTCAAGATGAAGTGGGAACACCGTGGTGTGTTACTATTGATTATGACAGCTTAAAAGATAATACGGTAACAATAAGAGATAGGGATACTACCAAGCAAAAAAGAATAAAAATCTCCGAGCTCAAAAACTTTGTCTTGTTTAATATCTAACTTATAAAATATAAAACCTGGTATTTTACCTCTGATACCCAGTACTTCGCCTTCGATTCGGGTTGACATACACATAATAAATGGTGTTTTATGGATGTATATGGTGAAAATTGGTTGGGTTTATCCGTTATTTTGGACCACCATTTAATTAATATATGTTTTTAGGAGAATATCAACCAAACATAACGGAAGGTTCCAGACTCGCATTGCCTAAAAAGATTAGAGAAGAGATAAAGGGCAGGTTTGTAGTTCTTTCCCGTGGTTTTGAGCAGTGTGTTTTTGGGTACAAAAAAGAAGATTGGGAAAAAGAAGCCGAAAAATACA
>Ga0210057_1008360_pt1 | contig 12280 bp, 12 predicted proteins | sample CryGeyCG2114_010_2_FD_183968 | JGI IMG/M metagenome (GOLD analysis project Ga0210057, IMG submission 183968) | Groundwater microbial communities from aquifer - Crystal Geyser CG10_big_fil_rev_8/21/14_0.10 (SPAdes) (version 2) | ecosystem: Environmental > Aquatic > Deep subsurface > Groundwater ...
ACATCTGGATGCGCTTGCGCCGGTTCATCCGCAAGGTTTACCATCACGTCTGAAAAGAGCATCTACCAAGGCTACTAAGAGAGTTTCAAGCCAGAGTTAACCAACCTGAAGTCTTTGCCACCCCAATTTCATTTCTCTCCTATGTGTTCCAAGTCAGTTAGATTGACCACGCATTTAGACATTAGACCAGTTGCTTAATAATAATTTAAGCAGATACTCCACTACTGTGGATTCTGGGATTGTCACCTCATCGAGAGATGGTAATTCCAGAGTCCACTGGATATGAGCATCGCCTGATCATCGAAGCCTTTGAATTTGTTGCGGAATACATCAGTTGTGATCCGAAACCGCTTGATCCCTCCAATTGCATGCTCGACTAAGACTCTAATTCCAGATTTTCGCTTGTTTTGTTCTTTGACAGTTTGAGAAAGATCGCGGGTTCGAGGTTTCCGTTTAGGTTGCGAAATGCGATGCCCGGGGAACTGGTCGTCCCAGCCATTGAAACCTAAATCTAAATGCTTCTTGATCTTAAGGGGCATATGCCTTGGGGGAGCTTAAGCCTTCAGTAAAGTAAAGTCATGCTGTTTGCCTTCTACGGTTTTACTTAAGAATCCGATCCGTTTCTGTTTGTCACTGATGATGAAATTCTTTCTGGTATGGAGATGTTTCTTACCCGAGTAGTTGGCTTTCTGTCTGTCCGAGTCTTTGGGATTTTGGATCGGTCGTTCAGTGGTGTCAATGAACACTTCGCGGGCTTCAGGAAAGGCTTTGAGAAAATCCTCAACCGCCCGCAGTTGTAGCTTGGGTAATACCAGTTTCTTGCCTAAAGTTGCTTCAAGGATGCCGGTTAAGTACTTCTGTCTTCTCATGGCATTGGAGCGATTACAATCATAGAAGAAAGCCAAGACATCATAAGTTGGGTAGCATTTGTAGTAAGAGAGAATGAAGAAGAGCTTGTCGGAAGACTCTGGGACTATGCCTTTTCTGCCTCCTCCGAGTTTCCTTTGCCGCTTAGGATTGTTACGGTATTCTTTCTGCTTTAAACGGTTTAGGCTTTACGTAAAAGTCGGCAGAAGACTTAAAAACTCTTCAGGATTTAAGCCGGTTAAGGCTAAACACAGCCTGGTCTGTTTAAGAACTTTCTCAACTTTTAGCATATTTGTTTTGGTTTTTGTTTAATTGTTAACGATTTACATCATAATCTTATTATTAATGCTTAAAAGGCAACAGGTCTATTAATTAACAAACCAATTGCATTATCATTATAAAGCTAATTTATTATTTTATCAATTATCCCATATTTTTTGGCTTCTTCGGCGGTCATAAAGAAATCCCGGTCGGTATCTTTTTCGATTTTGACGATGGTTTGCTCCGTATGCTTGGCAAGAATTTTGTTAATCTGATTTTTTATTCGAATCATTTCTTTGGTGCGAATTTCCACATCAGTTGCTTGGCCCTCTGCCCCGCCCATTACTTGATGGATCATAATCCGCGCGTTCGGCAAAGAAAATCTTTTTCCTTTACTACCTGCTGCCAACAACACCGCGGCAGCAGAAGCTGCTTGTCCGACACAAATTGTCGATGCGTCAGCTTTGGTGTATTGCATAGTGTCATAAATAGCCATCGCGGCAGTGACAGATCCTCCAGGAGAATTTATGTAAAGCTTAATTTCTTTTTTCGGGTCGGATGCGTCCAAAAATAAAAGCTGCGCGATTACAATATTGGCCATGTGATCGTCGATTGGTTCGCCAATAAATATAATCCTCTCTTTTAGCAAACGAGAATATATATCATAGGCTCGCTCGCCGAATTGACTCTTGTCGATAACCATGGGAATAAGTGGCATAGATTTAGAATTTCTAATTTTCAGTTTTTAGTTTTCAATGAATTTCCAATATTACAATGGTTCAACGAAAACTTAATGAAAATTGATAGTTGTAAACTGTAAATTAATTACTATTCTTTACTTCCTTCTTCTTTATTTTTTTCTTCTTTTTTCTCTTCATTTTTTTCCTCCTCTACGACAGCTTCTTCAACAGGCTCTACTGCAACTTCCGCCGGTTTTTCTTCAGTTGGTTTTTCTTCTTCATCTCTCCCAATTTTTTCCCCTTTTATATCCAACTTCCAGCCGGTAAGACGGGCGGCCAACCGAACGTTTTGTCCTGCCTTACCAATCGCTAAAGAAAGCTGGTCTTCCATCACAGAAACTTTTGCTTCCTTGGCTTCCTCGTTAAGCTCGACGTTAATAATTTTTGCGGGGGATAAAGAATTGGCGATAAATTTGACAATATCTTCCGCCCAAGCGACAATATCAATTTTTTCGCCACCCAACTCATTCATAATGGTTTGCACCCGAGTACCACGTTGGCCAACACAAGATCCGATCGGGTCTATTCCATCCTGGTTGGACCAAACTGCTACTTTCACGCGAGACCCGGCTTCCCGCGCCACGGCTTTTATTTCCACTATACCGGCAGAAACCTCCGGGACTTCAATTTCAAATAACCGGCGAACCATATCCGGGTGTGATCGAGAGAGTGTAATTTTTGGGCCTTTTGGAGTTGGTTCGACGTGTAAAACAAGAACTTTTATTCGCGATCCAATACGATAATTCTCGCCACGAATCTGTTCGGAAGGAAACAACACGCCACCACCACGACCCAAATCAACGAGTACGGTATCACCTTCCATTCGCTGGACAACTCCGGTGATAAGATTTCGTTCTTTCGCTTTGTATTCCTTAAAGACAATATCGCGTTCGGCTTCCCGAAGTTTTTGAACTATAACTTGCTTTGCGGTTTGGGCGGCAATCCGACCAAAATTTGTACCGGTCTTGGGAGTAATGTCGGTCTTGATCGTATCGCCGACTTTTGCTGATTTCTTTTTCTTTTTCGCTTGGGATAAAGAAATTGTCTTTTGCGGGTCTTCCAGTTGGTCTTCCTCTTTTGGGTCATCGACTACGGTCTTCACGTCAAAAACTTTAGTCCCCATGGTTTCGGGTTTTAGTTCCACCATCACATTTTGGTTTTTCTTGCCATAATCTTTGCGGAAAGCAGCGGCAAGCGCCCCTTCAATCATGATCAAAAGTTCTTTTCTATCAATCCCTTTTTCTTCTTCCAGTTGTTTCAACGCTTCTTCAAATTGTTCGTTCATAAAAATAGTTCTCAGTGCACAATACTTAGTTAATTTTTTCTTGTCATTCCGTAAAAGCTCTCTTCATTATCCATCTCTCCTAGTAAGGAGAGATGTCCAGCTCTTCTTGCAAAAAGGGCTGGACAGAGAGGTTGAATTCCCCCCACGAAGAGCTATCCGGAATCTATACCTTTATAATTGTTAATAAATTTAAAGGTGGAAAGAAATTTGCCAATCCCTTACTGCGGCAAACCCGTAAGTCTTAAAATTAATAAGGTTTGCTTAGCACTCTCTATTATTACTCTCTCTCGAAAAGTTTCTACATTATCTCCGTCTCCCCTTGTGGGGGAGAGAGGCCTCTCGACTCCGCTTCGTTACTCTTAAAAGGATATTAATTTCCATGATATGGCTCAAAAAACGAGTGGCAATGAGAGTCCTGTTCGAAGTGACCTAGTAAATGTTCATGGGGACCGAGATGACAATGAAATACGGAACGGTTCAAATATATCGCCAATCCAGCAAAAAATACTAAAAATATAATAGTGCCGATGATAAGATTTTTATGATGTAGTATCTGTGTTTGCATTTTGATTTTTTATCTTATAAGGGGGGAACGAAAATGGGGTCGTAGAAGACTATTATGATTTCGAACGACTCCTATGACCTCCCTTAACCCCTTCTCATAAGGAAGGGTATAAACTTATTCTAATCGGGCTAAGAAAAAAATGAACCAACCGGTTCACTTGTTCAATCATTACTAGATATTATCAGCTACTGCATTCTCAATAATATTAACAGATTCCGCATTTCTGTCAAGATCGGTTTTTAGCTCGGCTACATCGATACGATAACCATATTTTGAATATTCAGGATTCTGCAGTAGAAAATATTTCGTGGCGCGACGCAGTCTTTGCTGTTTTAGCGACCCTACCGCTTCCGCCGGCGTGCCAAACCGATCCGAAGTCCTAGTTTTTACTTCCACAAACGCGAGCTGTTTATCTTTTAAGGCTATAAAATCTACTTCTCCCAACCGTTTGCCTTTACGGTTAAAATAATTTTTATCTAAAATTTTGTATCCTTTCTTTTTATAAATTTCCGCGGCATATTCTTCCCCCCATTCGCCAAGGCTCTGTTTTTTTTTAAAAATTTTCCTGAAAACTATCATTTCTAAATTTAAAAATTAAAAATTGTAAAATCTACCTAAGATATTTTTCTCTCAAAGACTGCTCTTTAAAATTTTTATTCTCCTCGCTGAAATTTTTCACCAAATATTTTAGAACAAAGAAAAACCAAATAAAAAAACCGGCCAGCGCCAACACCGCGACAAGCCGAATTCCAATATAGGGAATGGTAAGATACCTCAACCCAACCCAAATCCCGCCAAGCACTGCGGTTGTCAGAAACCCGCTAAACATTTTTCCAAACAAACGAGCAACAACTACATTTCTTCTTCGATTCACCCGTTTTAAAATATAAAAAATAATTGCGGCTACAAATAATACTGCAAAAACAATAAAAAAAGTCCAGTCACTAAAAGATAGCGTGAGGAAATTACTTTTAAATAAAAAAGTCGACATAATTTTTGTCATTCCGGAAACCATAAGCGCAGGCTATCCGGAATCTAGAATTTGGATCCCGCATCAAATGCGAGATTACACTTCCTGTTATTTCTGAAACACCAATCCGTAATGATATTTATCAGTTTCAACTTGACCCAAAAATTTAAATCCTTGTTTTGCAAAATGTTCACCCGCCACGTCTTGCGACATCCGTTGTTCCTGTGGTGGGCCAAATGGAGTCGATTCATTTTTCCACTCAACTATCAAAACCTTGCCGCCGGTTTTTAACGTTTTATAAATTTCTCTAACCAAATAATTAGGATGTTTAAGTTGTGGCAACACTTTGCTGACCATTGCAAAGTCACAAGACAATTCCGGAACCTGACAGCTCCCGGGGGAATCAAGATCACAGCGAAATGTTTTTATATTTTTCAAATGATTTAGTCTCGCAGAAGAGACAATGTTTTCTAAAGCCTGCTCCAAAACATCAACCCCCCAAACCTGCCCTTGGTCACCGACAATCCGGGCCGCTGGCAAAGTAAAAAACCCGCCGCCACAACCCATGTCGACAATTTTCATACCGGGAGCTAACCCGGCCTCTCGCAATAAATTTTCTGGATTTACAAATTTTTGTTTCATGTCTTTATCACACCTCCCCTGCCAAGACTATATCCCCCTGCCCCCTCTTATGCTAAGAGGGGATAAATTACTAAACTTTTACTATTTCCAAAAAACTCTTTATCGATTTTACTTTTCCAGTCTTTCCGTCTACTTCCAAAACCACAAACCCCGCTTCAGCCTCTTCGGTTTCCTTGTAGTATTCCCCGCTTCCTTTTTGCCCTAAAAAATTCTGAATTGCGCGATCTTTGTCTACGCCCAAAATGGAATTCGCGGAGCCACACATCCCCACGTCACTGATATAAGCGGTTCCTTTCGGCAATACCTGTGCATCAGCGGTTTGCACGTGTGTATGGGTGCCAATAACAGCCGTCACCCGACCATCCGCGTAAAACCCAAACCCTCGTTTTTCACTTGTTGCCTCCGAGTGGAAATCTACTATTATTATTGCTGATTTTTCCTGATCTTGCAAAAAATTATCTAAGGCTTTGAAAGGTGAGGCGATAAGGCCTTGAAATTGGGTTTCCATAAACACCTGGGAATGAAAATTCGCAATAATAACTTCTTTGCCATGAACTACAATTTTTCCCCAACCCTCACCCGAATATTCACCCTCAAAATTCATCGGACGAATCAACTTTTCGCCAAATTTGGCAAAGAGCTCATCTATTTGTTCGGGCCGCCGAAAGATGTGGTTGCCAGAAGTTATAAAATCCACCCCGGCGTCATATATTGACTGGGCGGTTTTTAAAGTCAGACCGGTGCCATGCGCCGCGTTTTCACCGTTGGCGACAACCAGATCAATTTTGTACTTTTTTTTCAACCTCGGTAAAACCTTAGTGATCGCGATCCTTCCGGTTCGGCCAACTATATCCCCGAAGAATAAAATTTTCATAGCCAGTTTTCAATTTTCATTTTTCAGTTTTCAATTTTCATTAAATTAACAGAAAGATAATTTCACAATTTGTTTGAAAACTGTTGAATTGAAAATTTATTGAGAATTGTAAATTAAGTCCTATTAAAAATTTATCTCGCGTATTCTATCGTTCGAGTTTCTCGAATCACGTTAACTTTCACTTCTCCCGGGTATTTTAATTCATTTTGAATTCTATTTGCGATATCTTTTGCTAGTTTGATAGCCCCCCAGTCATCAATTTCTTCCGGTTTTATAAATATCCGAATCTCTCTTCCGCCCTGAATCGCGTAAGTTTTCTCTACACCTTTGAATGAATTTGCCACATTTTCTAACTCTTCCAACCGTTTAATATATTGGTCAAATGATTCTCGGCGCGCTCCTGGACGACCACCGGAAATGTTGTCTGCCGCATCTACCAGTATCGCCTCGATAGAAGTATGACCAACGTCGTCATGGTGAGCTTCAATGGCATTGATAATTTTTTCGCTCAAGCCGAATTTTTTAGCAATCTCTTTTCCAATCTCCACATGAGTCCCTTCCATATCTTGGTCCAGCGCCTTTCCAATATCGTGCAGCAGCGCCGCCTGTTTTACAATATTTACGTCAGCGCCGACTTCTTTAGCCATAATCTCACAAAGTCGAGCCATTTCAATAGAGTGCTTCAAAACATTCTGTCCATAAGACGATCGAAATTTTAACCGTCCAACCAAAAAGATAAGTTTTGGTGGAAAATTTGTTATCCCTAAATCATAAACCGCGTTCTCTCCAGCTTCCGCGATTTCTTGAGAAATTTCTTCTTTGGCTTTCGCGTGAGCCTCTTCAATACGGGCAGGATGGATACGGCCGTCTTTTATCAATTTTTCCAATGTTCTTTTTGCGACGTGTCGACGGATTGAATTGAATCCAGATATCACAACGGTGTCCGGAGTATCATCAACAATCACTTCCACGCCCATCATTTGTTCAAAGGCTTTAATATTGCGACCTTCTTTTCCAATAATCCGGCCCTTCATCTCTTCCGAAGGTAACTGCACATAAGTCGTTGTAGTTTCAGTTGCCACTTCTGCGCTACAACGCTCTATTGCCTGAGCTACAATATTTTTAGCTTCTTTCTCCGCGTCTTGGTTAGCAATACTGATTTTTTTCCGAGCCAAATCAGCCAAGTCTTCTGAAATACTTTTTTCCACGGCCGCGGTTAGAACTTTTTTTGCTTCTTCTCGGTCCATGCCGGCAACTTTTTCCAACTTTTCCACTTGCTGCTGGCGGATTTCCTCCACCTCTTCTTTTTTCTTAATAATCTCTTCCGCTTTCAAAGCAATATCTTGCTTTAACTTCTCGAGTTCGGAAAACTTTTTCTCCAAATCACCCTCTTTTCTCTCGATACGTTGCTCTACTTTGATAATCTGGCTTCGAAACTCGTTTTCTTGTTTTTTTGCGGTCTCCGTAATCTCTATCGCTTTACTTTTGGCGGCCAACAAGATTTCTTTTTCCTTTTGTTTTGACTCCTCCAGCATTTTTTGAACCCTACCTTCTGCTGAATTTGCCAAATAAGATGCTTGCAGGCGACGAACAAAATAACCGACGATTAAACCGGCGGCTATTCCTACTATAATAAAAAGCCCTGAATTCATATAATCTATGCTCTTTCACTTTACGAAGAGTGAAGATTATCTTGCAAGGCTTCACCTAATATTCTCCCTTTGATAATTGAGGGATCTAGAGGGGGGTCAATATTATCGATTCACACCAAAAACCATCCGTCTTTTCAAAATGGACTTTACGTTTACGATTTTTGATACTTTTGAATCCAATTGACTAATCATTTGGGTGCTTTTTCAACGTATATTTCTTGCCTACAAGGTAATTTGATAATCTTCGAAAGAAAAATTTATATTAAATTGATAAGAGTATCTGCATTATATGCCTTTGTTTACTGTATGTCAAACGGCCATCCTAGCAGTTGTGATCCCAATGTAGTTGCCCGATTTATCGGGCCTTCCCGGCGCAGATCAAACTCCATAAATAGAGTAATTAGAACAATAAATTACTTTAATTATCCTTATAAAAAAACCCAAAGGCAAAATGTTTTGGATAAACTGACATTAAAAATTGTAGAGGAGGCCTTTAGGCCTCCATATGGAAGTCTTCCACCAGAAGCGGACGGATGATCAGGACTCCGTGGCGTCGCCGACTTCTTGTCGCTGGCCGAGAGTCTCGAATCTTTTGGCGAAGGAGGGGAATCGGAAATCTAAGTTCTCAACCATGCTCGAACTAAATAGCCTGGGTCCTCGCAAAGATGCTTTACATTATCCTCTCTTCTTGATGAGGGAAGATGTCCGGCTCTTTTTGCGAAAAGGACTGGACAGAAAGGTAGAAAATGTTTCGACCCCTCTCACCCTTCGAGCACCCTCCCCATATCCTGGAGAGGGTTAATAATGAATTTTTTTGACGCGGGGATGACAACTGAATTTTCTACTCACTACACACTACCAGCTACTCACTATTCAATCTCCTCCCCTTCATCGTTAAGCAACAAATCAGTATCCGGCACTTCTGTGATCTGCGAAAAAACATAGCCTCTATTTCTCAATGCTTGTTCCGAACGAAGCGCTTTTCTTTTTCTCCCCTCGACCAAATAAACTGTTGAACCCGACTGTGGTTTGATAACCGCGCCTTCGGGATATGACAAATTCGATCCGTTTGCGTAAACAATATCTAACGGGATCGTCAGCACATCACTCCAGTCACCAGCATAAGAGAAAAACACTTGCGGACTTGTTAACGGTCGTTTTTTATTATTCTCTATCATATACACTGTTGGGTCGCCATCGTATTTTATAAAATTTGTAGTGGCGTGATAATTGAGCTTGACGATTTTAGATTTTGGGTAAGAATTTAGTTCGTCATTGGAGATTGTAATCACGTGACGACTCTGGTATCCAAACCGGGTAAACTCTTCGGCCGAGGTAAACGCATAAATCGATCCGTCATCAATAACTAAATAAATTGTGTCACCCGAGCCCTTCAAAATGCTCCCCGGGCCAAACCGTAGCAGTTCCCCATCGGGATAGATTTCCGTTTGCGGGATGACAGCAATCGGTCGGTGTTGAAAATTTTTGAGGAATATTTCAAATCTTGTCATCGCTCGTTTTTTACCATTTTGTAACAAATAAACCGTTAGGTTACCTTCATATTTAATAAGTCTTCCGGACAAAGCCCCAACCGCGTCAGATAGTTGGACCGAGGATTCTTCTTCCTCGATATCAAAATCGTCGGAAAGAAAATCGCTTTGTTGGTCTCCCTCTTCTTCTGTTTCAGAAGAACTGCTGTCACTCGTTCCCTCCGCAACGCCCGCAAGGATATAAGTACCAATATCAGGTGTCATACAAGTAATTATATTAAGAACCGAGTTTACAAAACAGCCCGAGAGTTCGAACCAACTCCCGTCGTGATAACGATAAATTTTTAAGGTTGATTCAGAAATACCAACGATATCATCAGAATTATAATTTATGTTTACGGTTAAATTTTTGGTTAAGGTATCAATTGTAGTAGTTGAAGATTTCATAGCTCCTAAACGATAGAGATGGCGCAGCGCGATTTGCTTTCCTTCTGGTGGAGTAATTTTCTGCAAAAATTGCGTTCTGTTCAATTTTCCAACCTGAAAAAACAAATTGGCTGGAGAGGCGAGAGAGTTTGGTGGAAATGAAAAAGTGACGCCCTTACCCAAAATTTGAAGTTGCAATGACCCGGCAACGTTTGAAAACATCTCGGCTGAAGTAATGTCAGAAACACTAGCGTCACCTACGCAGCCCAAGGTTGTAAAAGTATTTCTATCGCCACGCAAAATATTATATTCCAAATCCCTCGTCACCACTCGATAACGATACTGCGTGCAAGAGACAAGAGTGTTTAGCGTGACTGTGTGGCTAATGACTGGGGTGTCTACATCGATTTCTTCTGTATTAAACCCAAGCGCAAGATCTAAACTGTATTCGACTTGGGAAGAACCCACCCTGCTTGTTTTCCAAGAAATTGTGGAGCCGTCTTCTGTGGGGACTATTACCAAGTTGGAAAGGGTGAATGGAACAGGGTCTTCTGCCAGCGCCTCCGATGGTAAAAGAAAAAAGACCAACAGAATTGCGACCATGCTTAGACTTCCCCCAAAAAAAGCAAAAAAAGTAATATTGTAGGTTGATATCGATTTTATCATTTTTTGTTTCTTTAAGTATTAAATACACTGGAATTATAGCAAAAAGATTGTAAACATAACAATATTCTGTTAAACTGATAGTAAATCGATAACAGTTTAAAAATGTCATTCCCGACTCGAGCCTACTTCGCCGAAGCGACTAGCCGACTCCGCCAAAGTAGCCTTTGGCTACGACGGCTGGACGAAGGCTGAATCGAGAATCCGGGTTCTGGATCCCCGCTTTCGCGAGGATGACAATAACGATCCCTAAAGCTTGCAGCAGGGATATTCTGCTAGAAATAATAAAATCTATGAAAATAACAAAAGAAGAAGATTATGCCGTGACTTTTTTAGTCGCATTGGCCAAACACTACAATAAAGGATATTTGGGTTTACATGAAATTTCAAAAAAATATAGCTTACCCGAAATGTTTTTGAAACAAATCGCGCAAAAACTAAAAAAAACCGGGTATTTAAAAGTTAAAGAAGGGCGTGGTGGCGGATACAAATTAGCAAAGCCCACAAAACAAATATCGTTGGATGAGATTTTAAAAGTCTTTAACCCCCAACCCTTTCTAACTTCTTGTTCCGACTGCCACGGCCAAAAAACATGCGGAATCTACGACAAATGCCAGACCCGTAAAAATTGGGAGCAGGTGAGCGATACAATCTATAAACAGCTGGGAAGTATTAGCGTTGAAAAATTGGCAGAGAAATGACACAAGGCGTCATCCCGAGCGTAGCCGAGAGACCCCTTAATCAACTTTAGCGCCGCGGACAAGAGATTCCTCAAATCGCCTTGCTCCTCGGAATGACAGTTAATATGCTCTCAATAAAAAATCTAAAAGTTAATATCGGAAAAAAACAAATTCTAAAAGGAGTTAATCTTGTTGTCTCCCCCGGAGAAACTCACGCGATAATGGGTCCCAATGGTTCCGGGAAATCAACTTTAGCGCAAAGTTTATTTTCCCACCCGACTTACAGCAAAACTTCCGGCAAAATTTTATTTAATAAAAAAAATATTACCAACCTGCCTCCCGATAAAATCGCGCGGCTTGGAATGTTGCTTGCCTTTCAGTACCCACAGACTATTCCCGGCGTTTCAGTAACAAACCTTTTAAAAATCGCGAACCACAGCAACAACAAAATCCTTCGCTCCTCTCAAGATGACAGGAAAGTTGGTAAGAAAAAAATTTCTTTGAAAGAATTTTTAAAATCGGTAGAAAAACAAAGTCGGGGCATGAATCTGCCACAAGAATTTCTCACTCGCTCTCTAAACGAAGGTTTTTCTGGAGGTGAAAAGAAAAAAGCGGAGGTATTGCAAATCTCGGTTTTAAAGCCAAAATTAGCGGTGTTTGATGAGACCGATTCCGGCCTGGATGTTGACTCGCTAAAAATCGTCGGGAAGAAAATTAACGAACTTCAACAAAATGGCACCGCGGTTTTAATCATCACCCACTACAATCGAATTTTAAAATATGTTAAACCCGATTTTGTTCATATTATGAAAGATGGTCGAATCGTCGAATCCGGAAAAAAACAGTTAGCCGAAAGGATTGAAAAGAGGGGTTATAATAAAAAATTTAGATAGCTTTTTATTTGTCATCCCGACCGCAGTGAGGGACCCCTTGTCCAATTGTAACCCACGAACAAGGGATTCCTCGACAGGCTCTGAATGACAAAAGTGCAATGCCTATAAAAACAATCGCAAAAATTCAAAAAGAAATTTTTACCGGAGATCGGGAAAGACATATTAAACGTCTCCCGACTGGTTTGTCGAAAAAAATTGTGGAACAAATCTCCTGGGAAAAATCCGAACCCGACTGGATGAGGGTTAAACGCCTGAAGGCTTTTGAGTATTTT
>Ga0210057_1008362_pt1 | contig 12278 bp, 14 predicted proteins | sample CryGeyCG2114_010_2_FD_183968 | JGI IMG/M metagenome (GOLD analysis project Ga0210057, IMG submission 183968) | Groundwater microbial communities from aquifer - Crystal Geyser CG10_big_fil_rev_8/21/14_0.10 (SPAdes) (version 2) | ecosystem: Environmental > Aquatic > Deep subsurface > Groundwater ...
GCTCTTGCTGTCTTTAGGACAAAATAAATACTACCATCTTGACAAGGGGAAAGCAAGGGTTATTATCAGGGGCTTTTTGTTCTCAAGGATACAGATTTAACTGAGGTTATAGAGCGACTTTAATACTTGGGCTCATGGGGGACTTTAAAAAAGCCTTTTTAATTTTCTTTGGGTCAATTGCCTTAACCAAAGCGTTTATATTGGCAACCAGTTCTTCTGTTGGTTGGGAAAGTTTACCGATTACAGTATGAATTAAAGGAAAATCTTTTTCTGTTTTATACCTTAGCGCATTACCGCTGAATTTTTCCGCTGCTTTTTTGGGGTCGGGAATAATTGTTCCGTTTTTAGGGTTGGGAAGCAATCCTTTTGGTCCTAGAATTTTGGCTAAGGGCATAATATGCTCCATGTCTGCGACGGTGGCCAGCAAAACATCAAAATTAATTTTTCCGGCTTTAATTTCCTCTAAAAGTTCATCATTAAAAATCGCCACTTTTAAAGCTTTACCTTCAAAGTGGGGGAGTTTAGCTTCGCCGGAAAGCCCTTTTTCAATTACATTTAAATGCAGTTCAACTGTGCCGCTGTTTTTGGCAGTGGAAATTTTCTTTAAAAGCTCGATTGCGTCTTTGGGGGGGTATGATTTTGCTTTGTCAATTTGTTTTTTTGAAGCAAGATAGTTCTTTCCTCTTACTTTTGGCTGTTTTTCTTTTTTTTCTTCAACCTTAATATTTTCACCCAATTGTTTTTCCAAGGCGGCTTCATCAATAATCACTTCTCCGGCCGACATATCGGCGAATTTCTCGCCCTTGCCGGTAGATTTTGCCTTTTTTTCCGGTTTTTCTTCTTTAACGTATTTTGATTTATCTTTTGGCATACGATTTAATATCAAATAAACAAATAAGCAAATTTTAAATCAATAAACAAATTTTTTAATAAGCAAATATATACCAATTATTTTTATTTGACATTTGTTTATTCAACTTTAATTCCCATGCTTCTGGCGGTTCCTTCAACTGTTCTCATGGCCGATTCAAGGCTTTTGGTATTTAAATCCGGCATTTTTTCTTTGGCAATTTGTTCAGCCTGAGCCTTGGATAGGGTGGCAATTGTTTCTGATCCGGTTTTGCCTGAACCGGCCTCAAGATTAAGCACTTTTTTTATCATTGCCGCCACCGGAGGCAGTTTGGTGACAAAGGAAAAGGTCCGGTCAATATATACGGTAATTACGGCCGGAATAACATTGCCTTTAAGTGGGGCGGTTCTCTCGTTGTAGGCCCTGATAAAGTCCATGATCGGCAGTCCGTGCTGACCTAAAGCCGGACCAACCGGCGGGGCCGGAGTTGCTTCTCCTGCCGGTAAATTTAATTTAAGGATGGTTTTAACTTTTTTACCTGCCATATTTTTTTAATAAGCAAATATATACAAATTATTTTTATTTGACTTTGATATTTATATTATTTGAAATTGACTTGCTTATTTGTCATTTGTAGTATTTGTTTATTTTTAAAGTTTCTTTATTTGTAAAAAGTCTAACTCAACTGGTGTTTCTCTGCCAAAAATGGAAACCAATACTTTAACTTTTCCTTTTTCTTCGTCAATTGATTCGATTGAGCCCAAAAATTCGGCAAACGGGCCGTCAACAATTTTAATCGCTTCACCGGTAGTAAATTTCGCTCTATATTTCGGCGCCTCCAAGCTCATGAATTTCTGAATAGTGTCAACCTCTTCGTTGGAAATCGGGGTTGGCTTGTTGCCGACGCCGACAAAGCCGGTAACGCCCTGAGTGGTTCTGACCGCCAGCCAGGAATTGTCATCCAAAATCATTCTGACTAAAATGTAGCCCGGAAAAATTTTTTCGGTTGCCTGATACTTTTTGCCTGAACGGATTTGAATTTGCTCCTGGGTTGGTATCAAAACCTCTAAAATCCGGTCTGTCAGCTTCATGGTTTCCGTTCTTTGAGCCAAAGCGGCCATGACCCTTGCTTCGTGGCCGGAATAAGTATGCACTACAAACCATTTTGCCCTCGAATCATCGGACTTAGTAATTATTAAATGATTTTGAAAGCTTTTTTTAACTGCGGGTGTTTCAATTTCCGTCGTCGCTTCCTTTTTGACTGTTTTTTTAGCCATGTTTTAAATTACTTTTTGACAATCAGGCCAATTAATTTAGTAAAAACAAAATCCAATCCGCCGATAAAAATACCCACGGCCAACGAAATAAAGATTACCACGGTAGTTAACCGGATTACCTGATTTTTTGTCGGCCAGGTGACTTTTAACAGTTCGGATTTTACTTCCGTAAAAAATTTAGCCGGGTTAATGTTCGGCATAGAGTGTATTTTATCAAAGTTGTGATTTGGATTCAATGGGCATTGTCTTTAGTATTAAGCCCGTCTTGACTTGACGTCAAGTCGAGGCAGGCATTAAGGGAGATTAAATAGAATTTTGGTGTTTTGAAGAACTTGATCGGTTAAATCTTCTTTTAAAATTTCATTAATTTTTTGCTGGATGAAAGGCAGGTTGGCAGGGGTGTTTATTTCTCCGCGATAGGGGATCGGAGTCAAAAAAGGCGAGTCGGTTTCAATAATTATTCTTTCTTTGGGAATAAACGGAATTATTCCCTGCAAGCCTTCATCGTAAGTTAAGTTGCCGTCAAAACCAAAATACCATTCACCGGCAAGATCCAAGACTTTAGTGATTCTTTTTTTGCCTCCGGCATAACAATGGAAGACCCCTCGGCAATCTCGGGGCGAGCTCCTTTGTAGAATCGAAATTACCTCGTCGACAGCTTCTCTGGCGTGGATTATTAATGGCAGTTGGTATTTTTTGGCCAGGTCAATCTGTTTTTGGAAAAGTTTTTCCTGGTCTTCGTGATTTCGGTCGCTTTCTCCTTGAGGAGCAGGGGAAAAGTCTAAACCGGTTTCACCGATGGCCACAATTGATCCAAAATTCGAAGCACGAATATCGAAATCCGAAACGTTTTGAGAATTTGAATTTTGAAAATTTGGACTTGTTTCGAGTTTCGAATTTGGAATTTCGGATTTATTACTTTTAATTAAATTTTCTAATTCAAGTAATTGATTTTCTATTTGAGTTTGGTTGTCCGGGTTGGTGTTTTGCGGGTGGATGCCAACTGAAGCAGACAGAAAATCGGGGTATTTTTTCGCTAACTCTATTGAGACCATTGAATCTTTTAAGTTGCTGCCGGCAATAACAATGCCCGTCAATCCGGCTTTTTTGCTTTCCGCAACAATAGTCTCTATTTGACCGGAAAGCTGAAGAAAGTTCAGATGGGCGTGGGTATCAATCATGGGATTATTTTACCAGAAAACAGTTGATAATTATGAAAAAGATGGTATAAACTACAAATATGACCGATTCACCGGAAACTCCAAAAAGAACAGAAACCCCCAAAACAATGACCAGAAGAGGATTTTTAAGGCTAGCGGGAGCTCTTGCGGGGATAGTTGCCGCGGGTTGCGTCCAAAGACAAATTGATGCTTACGTAAAAGGTCAAACAGAAGAGGCCAAAAAAAATCCTACACCAACCAAAGATCAAACGCCCGCCATTGATGCAAGAGAAATTATTGAGGCAAGACAGAAGGAAAAAGCACAAGCAAGAGAGGCAAGGGAGGCTTTTGAAAGCGCCTTGGAAAAGCAGATAAAAGACAGGGGTTTGGGTTTAACCATCCAGGAAGTTAAAGGTTATGATGGAAAAATTCAAATTGTGGCGACGAGAGGCGCTCAAATTAGAAATTTTCCTGAACATGGAAGCTTAGAAGGTTCTGTTGGTACAATACAGCCAATGATTACTATAAACGAGGTAGATTACACCTTATTGATTTACAATGGCGATATTAAAAAATATGAAGAATGGGTTGCCTTCACAAAAACTGATTTGGCAATGATAACAGAGGTGGTAGGTTCGCCGTTTATTTCTTTAAATGAAGGATATGAAGAAAAAGCATTTTTGGTTGGGGAAAGAGGTAAAGAAAAAAAATATTTTTTTGTGTGCCTGTCGGTTGGGGAGGATATAATTGCTAAGAAAACCAGATAATGAAATTAATTAAAAAAGCGGTTGTTTTAGCGGCTGGGTTTGGCACCCGGTTTCTGCCGGCTTCAAAAGCTGTTCCAAAAGTCATGTTTCCTGTAATTGACAAACCGATTATCCAGATAATTGTTGAAGAAATTGTCAAAGCGGGCATAACTGATATTATTTTCGTTCTTTCTCCGTTCACTCAGGAAATCAAAAAACATTTTACCGAATTTCCGGCCTTAAACGAATTGCTCCTTAAATTTGGGAAAGATCAAGTTGTTGCCGATTTAAAAAAGATTGAGAAAATGGCAAATTTTTCTTACTGTTTACAAAAACCCGGAAGGTACGGAACCGGAGCGGCCATGCTTTCGGCCAGGGAGCCGGTTGGTAATGAACCGTTTTTGATGCTTTTTGCCGACGAATTTTATTTGGCTGATCCGCCGTGGATAGTCCAATTGGTGAGGGCTTATGAACAACTGCAGGGGAGTATTTTGGGCTGTATCAGGTCGGAAGCCGGCGACCGTTATGGTTTTGTGGTTGGTGACAACACCAATGAAAAAACAGTAAAAGTGAAAGATTTGATTGAAAAGCCGGGAATCGGAAAAACTCCTTCAAATTTGGCTTCAATGTCAGGGATGATTTTTGAACCGGAGATTTTTGATTGTTTTATAGAAGCAGATAAAGAGTTGGCTCCCAATGTTGAGCTTTACCAAACGTACGGGGTAAAAAAAATGATTGCTAAGGGATATCCTTTTTACGCGGTTGAGTATCAAAACTACCGATATTTTGATACGGGAGATAAATTGGGCTATTTAAAGACTTTGGTGGAACTGGGAATGGAAAATAAAGACTTCGGTCAAGACTTCAGAACTTGGCTTAAAGAAAAAACTTGCTGACGGATGGTAGAATAAGTACCATGGGACAAGCAGAGCGGTTAGGTATACAACACAGTACGGTTGAACAGCAAGCTCTTGAGTGGGGAGAAAAAAGATTAATTGACACTTTTCAAACAAGAGGCCCTCGGGGTGGAATTGTTAGAGTAACTAGTCGCGAGACGAGTGAAACCGTCTTAAGGCTTCCAGCTTTGGTAAAGTTAGACAAGCGACATGGAGCAATAAGATATGATGATGTTACTGGAGAAGTTTTAGTCCCGAGTTGGCATGAACTTCCTACCTCCCTAGATGGGCAAAGACGTTTTTTGAAAGAAGCAGAAAACTACGTTGATTTAAATAGTAAATATGTGGCAAGAAATATTGATTTAGCCAATTTGCCCAATCGTAAAGTAGGCGAGCTAAGATTGGCCAGATGTTCTGATATTGAGAAAGCCATTAGATTAGCAAGACATGTCAGAGAAGCTTATTCTTCTGGAGATGAAGCTGGACAGCTTGATATAATTTTCAACACGATAAATGATGCTTGGGGTAAAGTATTAAAAAGAAAAGTAACTTTGGAAAATTTAGAAGAGCTGGCTACTCAGACTGCTTCTGTTCTTCGCCAAAATGGTTTAACCAGAGCGGAAAAACAAGCCAAAGAAAAAATTTTTAAAAGATTATCTGATGTTTTTAAAAAAGACAGTCTTGGCCGCTTGAATTCTTTAGTCCAAAGAACAAGATTAAGATCAGCTTATCTGACAGCAATTGAGCTGGAAGCATTTTCAGTTTTGGTGGGGAGAAAATATCTTGAAGTGGAGGGAATTTTGATGATGGAAGATGAAATTTCAAGACAATCAATTGCTGACGCCAGAGATGCGTTGAATATGATTATGGGTTTTGATTGTCGGGGAGCTTGGGTTTTTGAAGGCGGTAAGCCGCAAAAAGGAGAGCCTAAAGGATTGGAAACGGCTTTATTCGGGGTGGTTCTTTTGGTTAACAGGAGCAGGGTTGCCCCATATTTGCCGGTTACCCGAGCCGCCGGGATTGCCCTTTGGGGCTGCCGACCTCAATATGCTGAATTAAATCGCAAAGTTTTAACAGAAGAAGCGGTGGCAGAACTTCTTGACGAAGGTTTTATAAGCGTAAGAGGCTTAGTTGCCGACCAAAAATTTGAAGAGGCAAAAGAACTGGCCAAACAATGGGTCTTTGGTCCTCTAGGTGTTATGATACAAACCCATGGGAAGAATTTGTGAAATATTAAGACCTGGTTCTGAAGTTGCCTTAAGGCACGTTGCCAGATTTCAGGAGGAACTTAAGCCTATTGGCGCTAAGAGTTTGTTTGTCGGAAATTCTGATGGCAATCTTGACTTGCCGGTTTTATTAAAGGGAAGTTTGTTGGGGAAAAGAATGGGAGTACCGGTTGAATCAGGGCTATTAAGCGTCCGAGAAAGAGAACTTTTAGAAACCAATGCTGATTTCAACCTGTTGGTGTTTATTGATTTTGATGGAGTGCTTATTTCTCCAATGCAAGTGCTTTTGTCAAGACAAAAAGCAACCGTTGGATATCGTAATTTAAAATCTCTTGCTAAAATTGTTCAGGCTTCTGACCAGGCTGTTTTTTGGACCAGCAGGCGATTATTGGGAAAAGATTTTTTAAACAGAATCGGGTCCTTGGCGGGCATGTTTCCATTTCCGTCATTATTGGAAGGCTATGGACCTTTTCTGGGGGAGGATTTAGTTGGCAGACTGGAAGGACTGGGGGATGGGAAGTTGGTTGTAGAAGCAAATAAACCAATTTTTACTCCGGAAAAAATACTTCATTGGGTGATTGAGGAATATCAAGCAGAACATAAAGACAAACCAATGTTGGTATATTGTATTGGGAGCAGCGACAAAGACAGGGAGGCTTTTTTAAGATTAATAACCGAACATCCAGAATATGTTTGTCTTTCAGCTTTTTTTGATACCGGACACATAATTTTTTAAGCCGGGATTATTTGAATTTAGAGGATTCTCTATGATCGGTGGTTTTTTTACACCACTTGCAGTACTTCTTCAAAACTAATTTATCGGGAGTGTTAGTTTTGTTTTTTGTGCTCATATAATTCTGCCTTTTACAGACCGAGCAAATTAGTCCGATCATTGTTCTTTGTGAGGCCATATACGGGATTATACATGAATTTAATTTCGGTTTCCACTGTTTGCCCGTTCTCCTTTCCACCGCTGATATTCGGCATCCATCTCTTTTTGAACCTTACGGTCAAGGTATCCTCTGGCCGTTAGTTCTGTTACGCTTGTCCATGCTTCCGTCTGCCAGGGAATGCCGGTAACCATCAGAGCCAAGAAAGGATTTTTAATAAATAATTCGGCGGAAAAGTTTCTTTGGAAAGAACGGGCAATCATTGGTGGGGAGTAAATGGTTCTCAAAAGCCAGTAGTATCCCTGCTGAAGCTGTTTGGAGGTCATTTGCTTTGGTTCATGGACTGCCTGACGATGGTTGTAATGAGTGGAAGTTCGGTCAATAATTTTTCTATCTCTGTCCAGACGGTCTCCCCAGGGGGTTCCTTTAAGAGGAGTGGCTATGTGTAAAAAAGTATAACCTGGGGCAAGTTCAGTTAAAGCGCCGGCGATCTCAAAAAAACTTTCCGGGTAAGTGTGGTTGTCTAAACCAACAATGACAGAAAGGTTTAAAGGAATGGTAAATTGTCTGAACAGGCCAACAGCTTTCTCCAAATCATTTAGGTTTTTATCATAAGAGCCGCAGACTTTCGGCGAGCTTAAATCATCAGCTCCGTAATGGAAGGAATAACAGCCGCCCCTTTTAGGATCTACGCCGGACATTAAGCCAAGAAGTCCTTTTTCTCCGTTTATCTCAAAATCTTTAATTAAAGGGGCGACGGTTCCTTCGGTTGACCAGCGCAGGCCCCTTTCTGATAAGCCGAGGAAAATCTCCCTTAACTGTTCTTTGGGGATAACCATTGAGTTTAAATCAACGGAAAAAACATAATCCCCTCTTTTTAGGTGCAGGTTATCCAGTTCAGCCAAAATATCAGCCGGCGGACGAAAACGGATTCCCCCCTGCATTCTGGAAGGGGAGCAGAAAATACAGCGGTTTTTGCATCCCCTCTGCCATTCTTGAGTATTTTGTTTAAAAGGATTGGCTGAACGCGGAAAAATCGTCCGATCCGGCCAGACATACTGATCAAGATCAAAAGGCGGAAGAGTAGTAGCGTCATAGGTTGGTGAAAGACTCCGGCCGGAAAGCCAGTCCTCAATCAGCTGTGGCAAAACTGGTTCTGCTTCGCCAAGTACTCTGGCGGTGGCGGTGGAAAATCCCTCCGGATCAAAGCTAGGCCCGTAGCCTCCAGCTATTGAAATTTTTTTAAGCCGGTCAGCGGTTTGCAGTACTTCTTGGGCTAAATCTCTGTCAAATTGTCTGGCGGAGACAAAAACCGCATCGGCTTTTTCTATCTGGCTGGCGTAATCAGCTTTGGATTGGTCTTCCATGGTAATCAGTCTGGTTTCAACACCCGTTTTTCTTAAATAAGCACTGACAATGGCAATTCCCAGCGGGTCAAGCGCAGCCAAAAAGTGCCTTCTAAGAATATTTGCCGACTTCCGTCGTGAATCAGTATACTGGGGGCCGACAAAAAGTAAAGCTTCGGGTGTGTGCATTTTTTTAAAGGCAGGAAAGACAGGCCGGAAATTGAGCCCTCGTCGGGAATCGGACCCGAGACCTCGTCTTTACCAAAGACGCGCTCTACCAACTGAGCTACAAGGGCGCAATAAGAATCATTTTATCAAAAATTATCAAAAAATTCAATTTTTTGTGAGGGAATTTATCCACACGGTTGATAATTGGCAAAATTAATCCTTTAGTAATTGAGTTTAGCTTCAGATTCCCATCTGTTCTTAAACAGGCAGCCTATAGGTTGACGCAAATAAGACCTATATTAATTATTGACAAAAAGGCTATTTCATGGTAAAATCCTTGCTGATTAATGGCGTTCTATATAGGGCGCTTTTTTTTATGATAAATACTTTTGCCTCAGCCTTATTGTCAGCCTCAATCTTGTTGACCCCCTTTAGTGGCGGAGAAGTTCTGGTGGCTGGACAGGCCGGCCAGATGGTTGAGAGCAAAATAACACTTTCTTCGTCTGTGCTTGATTTATCAAACCGTTATCCGGTTGAAAGCGTTTCTAATGGATTTAAAGAAAATATTTTAATTGCTTTGGGTTATTTTGGCAATTTTACGCTGAAACCGGGTGAAGTTTTTGCCTTTCATAAAAAGAGAATTCTGACTGAATTTAAGGATGACAAGATTATTTCCCAAGAGAGTGACTTTACGACCAATACCGGCTATAAAGTAGTGGCTGGTTTGGGGGGCAACGGCGTTTGCCATTTGGCTTCATTGATAAATATGACCGCCATAAATGCCGGACTTGAAGTAACTGCGCCGACAAATCATAATTTTCTGGTTTGGGGGGCAACGGCGTTTGCCATTTGGCTTCATTGATAAATATGACCGCCATAAATGCCGGACTTGAAGTAACTGCGCCGACAAATCATAATTTTGCTGCTATCCCGGGAATTGATAAGCAGTATGGGGTCTCCATTTCTACCAGAAACAGTCCGGAAAGACAGAATTTGTATATCCGTAATAATTTTGAGTTTCCGGTTCAATTCAAGTTTGCCTTAAATGAAAATTTACTGGCTTTGTCAATTCAGGCCTTAAGGTAAATACGTTTCTTTCATTTTTTGTAAATTTAATTTATGGGAGAGAGAGAAGGATATAACCCCCAAGAAAGAATTTCTGGTTTAGTTCAGCAAATGATGGCTGATCCGGAGCTTGCCGTTAAAAAGATGGAAGAATTTGTTTGTCTGCCAGGAAAGATAGACAACCTTCGTCGATTTCAAGGCGCGGTTTTAAATCAGGCATTAGCGCGGGTTTATTTATCTGCTTTTGGCAAGGTTGATGCTGAAAAAACCCGCAAGCAAATCGTTACCGATCTTTTGGTTTTATCAAAAAGAGTAACCAATGCCGAGGATACCCGTGATATTAAAGGGAGGCTTTACGGGGCGAGAGCACAGGCAGGATTAGTAAAACATTTAAGAGATTCTGGTTGGACGGTTGTTTTACCAGATAGTATGGATGAAGTTTGGAATTTTGAGGTTCAGAGCGGGTCGGATTTTGCTGCGGTTGATGAAAGGGGAGGAATATATTTTATTGATGTTAGGTCACGTTATTTTGCAGATGTTCAGGATCTCGAAAGAAAAATTCGTTTGAGGGTGGTACTTATTGAAAGAAAGTTTAATTCGGCAGGAAGAACAGATTGTCTTCTAAGGGTTGTAACTCAAGCATTAGCAAAAGCTGGTGTGGTTATAGATCAAAAAAGAATGCGGTACGGTTTTTTTTGTATTACTCTTCCGGGGTTAGAAGATTATATTAATCAAACCACAGGATTTTTGGAAAATCAAATTGGCCAAAAAGTTGTTGAGAGACTGAAAAAAGAGAAACTAAACCGGTGGATTTAAATTTTGGAGCCGAGGGAGGGAATCGGACCCTCAACCTACTGTTTACAAAACAGTTGCTCTACCATTGAGCTACGTCGGCAACAAGTGAATTTTACTATGATTTTACCAAAATTTTACCAAATAATCAGGAAAGAAGACAATTTAGGCAAAAGCCACTTTTTCAAGTGAAGTAATCCTTCGTTCATGGTTTTGAAATTCTTTGGCGGTTGGCGTATCGGATTTTAGGTTATTAACACTGTCTCTAACGAATGATAATCCACCTTCCACTTTTTCTAATCTAACTTCTACTTTGTCTAATCTTCCTTCCACCTTTTCTAATCTAACTTCTACTTTGTCAAATCTTTTGTCAACGCCCTCAAAACCCTTATTTGTAGCTTGAATTATCTGGCCGACAGCTTCTTCTACCTGATCTTTAATGAATTTTTGGCCGTTTTTGTCTAACATATTGCCATATTGCTGTAAGAATTTGCGATTGTCAATAACTAAAAAAAGTTAAACCTTGATTTTATATTTTTTGATTGAGGTTTTACCTGATTTCAGCTTGGCGGTGATTTTAAATTCCATGTTGGTTATATTTTTATGGTAAGTGCAGACAGTTTTGGAGCAGGTGCCGAAAAGAATCAGGCGGGTAGCATAATTGCCTTCTTTGGGTAAGATTGAGCCAAAAACTCCTTTATCTAAATCTCCGCTGAGATAGGTTAATTCATAAGTAACCGAATTGGCGGTGCTGACATTGTTGAAAATGACATTCAATGCCCGGTGGTCTGATCTGAATTTAACCGAGTAAGTTGGTCTGGTGGCCGTGGTAACAGCTGTGCTTTGGGTTGACCAAACTCTTTTTTTGGCGGCATAGACTGGCTGGGTGCCGAAAAGAAACAATAATGAAAATAAAAACACAGCAAACATTAGACATTTGAGTTTTGACATAACTGAATGCTATACTTTTTAGTAAGTAAATGCAAAAGAAGTTAATTGTCATTTTTTCTGTCGTGGGTGTTCTTTTGGTCTTGGCTGGAGGAGTTTGGTACTTGAAGATGAGGGCAAGTAGTCCTGCAATTGTTTCTCCCGGCGGTGCCGGTAAGCCCCCAACAACCGCCCCGAAGTTTTTAACCTGGAATGATCCAGCCGGTTTTACCTTTCAGTACGGTGTAAATTTAAACATTGATAACAACCCGGAGGATATGGTCAACTATGCTAATCTTGAAATTGTTGAGCCGGGAAAAGAGGGAAAAATTTTGGTTTTGGCTTCTGACAGTCAATATAAAGACGTTAATGAATGGGCGCGGAAAGACGTTGAAGTAAAAGAAGGGAATGCGGTTGACGCTGTTTTCGGCGGCAAGCCGGCTAAAAAAATTAGTTTGGCCGGTTCAGACAAAATCGTTGTCGGAGCAATTGATGACAAGATTCTTTTTACGGTTGAACTGGTTTCTTCCGGAAGCGCTACGATGGTTCAGAACTTTGAAACGATTATTTCTTCTTTTGTCTTTGTTTACCCTACCGGTGTGCCAAAATCTTCTGCGGGCAGTGGTTTTTCAACCGGTTCGGATATAATTGAAGAAGAAGAGATTATTGAGTAGCTTCAAAATAAATCCCGCCTAAGAGGTTTTTTATTCCGAGTATTTTTCCTTGAAAACCAAAGTGGGTGGGCTGTTCTCTATCTTTATGACAAAGAAACTTTGTCTGCCCTCCCTTATTAATTGAACTTGTAAAGAAAAACAATTCTTTGGAATTTACCTTTCAGGCAGGACTATGAAAATGTTATCTATTTTGTGTGAAAATGTCAAGATAAAAATTTGGCTTAGGTTAGGGAAAATAAGCTACTTTTGAAGCAAACAAAG
>Ga0210057_1008364_pt1 | contig 12276 bp, 16 predicted proteins | sample CryGeyCG2114_010_2_FD_183968 | JGI IMG/M metagenome (GOLD analysis project Ga0210057, IMG submission 183968) | Groundwater microbial communities from aquifer - Crystal Geyser CG10_big_fil_rev_8/21/14_0.10 (SPAdes) (version 2) | ecosystem: Environmental > Aquatic > Deep subsurface > Groundwater ...
AGAGAGATTAAGATACAGATATAATCACCATAGACCTCATGAAAGCTTAAATTTTAAGTTTCCAGCAGAAATCTACCATTTTTCTAATCTAAAAATGGACTGGTGACATATGTCACCTGACTGCACACTCTATTTGAGATTACATAAGCTTATATACTACTGTCGTTTTCAAGCTATCCATGGCAGATTTCGTACATCCAAGGGATAGGAAAAAAGATTCCAGAACTCGTTCTCCTAGAAGAGATAGAGATTTTGAAGACAGACCAAGAAGAAATGACAGAAGATCTTCTTTTGGTAGAGACTCTAATCGTAGTAGAGGAAATAGAAGAGAAATTCAAAGAACTAAAGTTACTTGTTCTTCTTGCGGTGAAGAATGTGAAGTTCCATTTAAACCAGTTTCAACTAAACCAGTTTATTGTGATGCATGTTTTGCAAAAAAAGACAATAAAGGTTCTAAAGATTCAAGTAAGGATTTTGAAATAATTAATGAAAAACTTGACAAAATCATGACAGCTTTAAAAATTGAATAAATTCTTTTTTTTTAAATTTAAAATAACTAAACCATAAGATTTATAATAAAAAGTACTATTATTCCAATATAATGATATTCAAAGAGGTTTATATGGATAATGGAGCAACCACAATGGTTGATTCTAAAGTTTTGAAAGCTATGATGCCTTATTTTGAAAAGCATTATGGTAATGCATCTTCTACACATTCTTTTGGAGAAAATGCTAAGGAAGCTTTAGATAGTGCTAGAAAAGTTATTGCTAAAGCTATTAATGCAAGATCTGAAGAGATTATCTTTACTTCTGGAGGAACAGAATCTAATAATTTGGCTTTGAAAGGGTTAGCTTTTGCTAACAAAGATAAGAACCATATAATCACAACTAAGATTGAACATAAATCCATTATTAATACATGTAAATGGTTAGAGAAACAAGGTTTTGAAGTTAGTTATTTAAGTGTAGATAAAGAAGGGTTTGTTAATCCTAAAGATTTGGAGGCGGCAATAAAACCTAAAACTTTGGTTTTTTCAGTTTTGCATGGCAATAATGAAATTGGAACTATAAACAATTTAGAAACCTTAGGTAAAGTTTGTAAGGAGCATAATGTTTTATTCCATACTGATGCCTGTCAGAGTTTTACTAAAGTTGACATTGATGTTGAAAAGCAACATTTAGATTTAGTTACATTAAATTCTCATAAGATTCACGGTCCGAAAGGTGTCGGCGCTTTATACAAAAGAAAAGATATCAAAATTGAAGTTTGGCAACATGGCGGAAATCATGAACGTGGATTAAGATCTGGAACTGAAAACATTCACGGCATTGTGGGTTTTGCTGAAGCGGCTAAAATTGGATTGAATAAAAAACATGTAAAACAAATGTCTGAGTTAAGGGACAAGATGATTGATGAATTATTAAAAATTCCTGATTGCAGATTGAATGGTGCTAAAGGAGATAAAAGGTTATGCAATAATATCAATTTTTCATTCAGATCAATTGAGGGAGAAGCCATTGGCGGTTACTTAAACCAAAAGATGATTACTAGTTCAACTGGTTCTGCTTGTTCTGCAAAAACTTTAGAACCAAGTTATGTGTTAAAAGCTATTGGCCTAACAGATGAAGAAGCCAACGGAAGCTTAAGATTAACTATTAGTAGATTTACAACTGAAAAAGAAATTGAATATGTTCTAAAAGTCCTTCCTAAGATTATTGAGAAACTAAGAAAGATTTCTCCTTTAAGTAAGATGGCTGATTATATTATGAAAAATTAACCTTAGAAAGCTTTATAAATGAACTTCTTTTCCTTGTAATCACAAATTTTTATTTTATTGGAGGATATAAAATATGGAAAGCACAGACAGACCATTAGACGCATTAAACAATGCAAGAAATCAAAGAGTTATAGTAGAACTGAAGAATAAAGCCCAAGTTACTGGAAAACTTAAAGCATTTGATATTCATATCAATGTTGTTTTAGACGATGCAGAAGAACTTGAAAATGGCGAATTAAAGAGAAAATTAGGAACCACATTTATTCGTGGAGACATGATTGTTATAATCTCACCAGCATAAAGGTAATAAAAAATGACTAAAGGCGCAGCATCAATGGGTAAGAAATCTGGTAAAGATGTTCATATTCGTTGCAGAAGATGCGGAAGAGCAAGTTATCATAAAATCAAAGGCGTATGCTCTGATTGTGGTTATGGTAAAACTAAGAAGATGCGTAAGTATAGTTGGCAAAAAGTTGAAAAAAGACCAACTAAACGCTAATTTCTTTCTTTTTTATTATGGCTAAAAACTTACATTATATTCTTGAAGATTATTTTTCTAATAAAGACTTGAATGAACAAGAAAAGAAAAAAGTAAATGATGAAATTATAAATTGTATTCTTATTGCCCAAAGTCCAGTAATTACAAGGCCATTCACTTCTTATAGCAAAAATTTGCCTAAATTTTTAAAATTAACAAATCATTCTTTTGATTTAGAAACTTTATTCAAAGAACAATTAAAAGGTAAAAGATTTATTGAACTTGGTCCTGGTGCTAGACCTCTTGCAGATTGGGCATTCCAATATGGTATTTCTGAATATATTGGAGTTGAACCATTTAATCCTGAAATAACAAAAGAAAATCTTTCAAAAGATCCAAGAGTTAAATTAGAAAAAGATAAAGAAGCATTAGAATTTTTATTAAGTCAGGAAGATGAATCTGCTATAGTTTTAAGCATGGGTGTTTTATGTGAAGAATTATTTCGTTTTAACAATGATAATTATTTTAGATTTATCATAAAGGAGATTTATAGGATTACTCCCAAAAATGCACCTTCTATCCATTTAATAGGACCAATCAACCATCATCTTAATTATTTCATAGAAAATAGTTTCAAACCTGTTACAGATTTAAAATCAAATATGATTTATATCAAATAAAAAGCTTTTTATAGCATTCATTCTTACTTTTGCATTGCGCAGGGGTGCCGGAGTGGTCAAACGGGCTAGGCTTAGGACCTAGTGGCTTAGTGCCTACGCAGGTTCGAACCCTGTCTCCTGCATATTTTTCATCCTATTTTCACCGATAGAAAAGTTTATAAATAAGCATAATTACTCAATAGTAGTAAAATGTTTAAAAGAATATCAAACGGATTAAAAAAGGCAGGTTTAGTTTTCTTAGGTACTTTAATACCTTATATACCTATGCAAGTACAAGCTCAAGAAGCAACTACACCAACACAAGAAACTTCTATTGTAGAAGGAGAAATAGGCATTAGTTACGGCCAAAAAGAACAAACTTTAATGGGCAGAGATTTTGCTAAAGGATTTTCAATTGATATTGATGGGAAAGCTAGAATTAAATTAAGTGAAAAAGGCGGTTTAAAATTAGACGGTTTAGTTAGATTAGAAGAATTTGATTATGTTGATGGTAATGGAGATATAAAAAGAGGATTTATAGATACTAACTTAGTTCTAGAACAATATATTAATTTTTCAAATTGTACTGCCAAATTAGGTTTTGGAGTTAATTTTGATTTTAATAAAACTACACAAACATATGAAGGCATAGAAGTTAATACAAAAAATGTTACAGCAGGCCCAATACTTACAGGAAATGTTGATTCAGATTATGTTGATTTTAATATATTATTGGGTTCTGGATTTGGTAAAGCTGGTAATGATGTTCAAGGTTCTAGTTTAGGAATTAAACCTAAATTAAGAGCAGGATTAGATTTTGATTTAAGAAAATTAAATGTTCCCTTAAGATTAGAAAACTATGCAGATATTGAAATTACTTTCTTAGAAACTGAAAATATTACAAGAAATGAATATAATATTGAATTAGGGAGTGAACTTAGTTATAATCTCTTTGGTGATGATGATGAAAAGTTTTCAGTCACTCTGGGAGCTTCACACAGTAGGCATTACGGTAACCAAGACAATACTGAAGACAATACTTTTAAGGCTGGATTAAAGGTAGAGTTTTAACACTATATAATGATAAATATAGAAAGATTTATAAACCACTTATAACTGGATTTTTATCAATATGAAGAAACTAATCTTAGCAATGTTGGCAATGTTATTATTTGCAGTTAGTTTTGTAAGCGCTGCTGACTATAGCATTGAAAAAGTCGCCATTAATGGACTTTTTATTGAAAATGAAACAGTAGCTTTAGACTTAGGGACAAGATCTCAAATTGATGTTTGGATTAAGGGTTCTGCTGAAAAAGATGTTAAAGTAAAAGCCTGGATTAGTGGCTATGAATACAATGATGTCCAAGATGTTTCTGAAACTTTTCAAGTATCAACAGATACATTGTACAGAAAAGAATTATATTTAAATATTCCTCAAGATTTAAAATTAGATAATAAGAATTATAAATTATATATTGAAGTTTATGATAATAAAGATTATGTAGAAAAAGTTTATTCTGTCCATATTCAAGAAAGAATTCATGACATTGTTGTACAAGATGTTATTATTAGGCCAGGGACAATGACTGATGCTGGCAATACATTAGCTGTACAAGTCAGGTTAAAGAATTATGGTAAGAGACAAGAGCAAGATGTTAAGGTTGAAGTTATTATGCCTCAATTAGGTGCTTATTCTACTACTTATGTAGATTTCTTAGATTCAATTGATAGTAATGACAATAGTGAAAGTACTTCTTTCATACCTTTACAAATTCCTAGAGATGCTCCTACTGGAGATTTTCAAATTAAAGTTAATGTTTTATATAATAATCAAAATGAAGAAAGTTCAACTACAAGGATGATATATGTTAATGGCATTGATGTTCAGGCTGAGAAAACTGCTGGAAGTATTGTATTGATATCTTCTAAAAAAGATCATATTTTGAAAGAAGAGACCGAGTATAAAGTTGGTATTGCTAACTTAGAAAAGAGTAAAAAAACTTATACTGTTCAAGTTACTGATTTAGAGGGCTGGGCTAATTATGCCATCATGCCTGCTTCCTTAGATGTATTAGAAGAAGGTTCTGGAGAGTTTATCTTAAAGATTATTCCTTTTGATAGTGGATTGCATGAGTTTTCTATTAAAGTTTTAGAGGCAGGCATTGTTGTCAAGGAAAGTTCTTATAGCGTAGATGTTGATGAAGAAAGTAATTTGTTGGGTAGCAATAAAAATTTAATATTAGGATTAATGATTACTATTTTAGCTGTTGCTTTGATTGTAGCCATTAGTCAAGGTATGAAACCTGAAAAGCATTAAGCTTGTTTTAACAATTCTATAAATTTATGCAATGTATCTCTGTAAAGTGTGAAGCCACCAGCTTTTTCATGGCCACCGCCAACAAAACCTTTAATTTTATCATTGAAAGAATTCAAAAATTCACCTGCATCTAAATCTGAATCTTCAGGAACTCTTAAACTGCCAATAACTTCTTCTTGATACAAATTCATAACCATCATTGGTTTATCTTTAATATGTCTAGCAGCTATAACTCCTTGAACATTATATTCATCTTCAATTATAATATAATCCACCTTATTGGTAGATTCTATTTTAACTTCTTGATTATATCTATCTTTTAGAATTTGTTTATATCCTTGTAATTCTAATGCTAATGGATGTAAATTATTGACAAATGGCTTGTAACAATCTATACATTTTAACAATTCTAATGGAATATCTCCACACCAGTGTAATCTTTTACCTGTGTTTAATGCTGAAACATATTTTTCTATTTCTAAATAATAACCTTCTGAGAAATAACTATTTCTTTTTTCCATCATTTCGGGCATTATTTCGTTAGCAGTTATATGTAATTCAGGAGGAATGTCTTCTCTATTACCTCCATCTCCAAAGTAACCCATTAATGTTAAGAAAATTAAGTAAGGGTCTTTTGTGCCTTGCAAAAAAGTTTCATAAATTAACAAAGTGTTGGATTGTTTACTTGGATCATGTATTACTAAATGGAATCTATTGGCATCTTCATTAGGATGGTGGTCAATGTAAATAACTTTTATTGGTAATTCTAAAAGGTCTATTGAAGCCGCAATGTCTGTACAAATAACAACTTCTGTGTCTTTTAAAATATCTTTTTTCTCTATTAGGAAAGGCTTTCCTTTTGTCATGGTTTCAATTTTAGAAGCATAAGGTTTTACCAAGTGATACATTAAGGCAGCTGAAGCTACGCCGTCTGTATCCCAGTGACCGCAAATTTGTACCCTCTTCCCTTTAATCATTTCTATTAACTTTTCTTTCATCTTTTATTTGAAAAAGTAACTATTTATTAAATTATCTGCTTGTTTTTACGTTTACTCTTTTACAATATTTCTTTATAATACATTTGGAACAAAACGGACTTACTGGTTTGCATGTTGTTTGTCCGTGTTTTACAAACAATTCATTGATATCTAACCAATATTTTTTAGGAATTAATTTCATCAACTGTAATTCTGTTTCTTCTGGACTTTTAGTTTTAATCCAACCTAACCTATTTGGTAGCCTGTGACAGTGCGTGTCTATAGGTAATGATTTAATATTAAATGAATGTGTTAAAACAATTCCTGCAGTTTTTCTGCCAACACCTTTTATTGTTAATAATTCTTCCATTGTGTTAGGAACCTTACCTTTGTAATCTTTTATCAATTTTTTACTAGCTTCTCTTAATCTTTTAGCTTTTGTTTTGTAAAAACTTATAGGATAAATTAATTTTTCAATTTGTTTCGAAGTTAAGTTTAACATTTTTTTAGGAGTGTTAACTTTTTTATACAATTCTTTTGCAATAGGATAAGTTACTTCATCTTTTGTTCTATGAGATAACATACAACTGATTAAAACATAAAATGGATCTTTAGAACCAGATTTGGCTAAGAAGAAAGTTTTAGCATACTCTTTTTTTAATAATTGAATTACTTTTGTTATATTCATTAATTAATTAAACAATCTTTCAGTTAAAAAGTATTTCTACAAAAAAATAAAATTATAGTTCTAATTGAACATCACTAAATGTTCCATTTAGAGCTTTTATTATCTCTTTTGTCCATCCAGTAGTATCCTTTTTCTTAAGTTCATCCCAATAGCCTTTCTTTTGTAGTGCCCCAATTATTTCATAAGTATCCATATCAGGCCAATAATCAATAGGCCCAACACCCTTAAAAGCAAAATAAGATACTAAAGATGTAGGTTTTAAATCTTGATAATATCTGCCCCCCATTTCAGTCATTTGATGAAGCATGTCTTTTCTATCATTAAAACCATCCTTCAAAATTTCTTCATCAGTAAGTTCCTCTAAAGGACAAACAGCCAAATATTTTAATCTAGCATAATTCCTTGCAATTTTACCCCTTTGAAATTCATCAGTTTCAAAAGTTAAAAGCTTATCCGATAAAGGCAAACAAACATGATCTGGTTTATATCTTATGGTTCCTAATTTATATTGACCATTAGGAAATTTCCTGCTTGTTGAATTAAAAGGCATGGCATTAAAATGATGTTCTCCCTTAAATAACAACCAAGGAGAAATCATAGGATTTAATCCCCCTTTAATTAATTCTTGCGTAAATTTATCAAGTCTTGAATCCATTTCTTCAGGATCATAATGTGTTTCTAATATTTTTCTTGCCATGTAGCCTTAAAAATTATTGTGGATTTATATAACTTTCTTCCAAAATCAAATTTTTTCCAATGTTCTTGAAAATTTGTTCACAAAACCAGACAAGAAAATAAATACTAGTTCTTTATCTAAAATAAAAATGGATAAAGAGGTAATAAAAAAAGAATTTGTGAAAGTTTATGATAATATCAAGATAATCATTGAACAAGCAAGAAATAAAGTTTATAGTACAATTAATACTACAATGGTTCAAGCTTATTGGGAAATAGGAAGAACTATAGTTGAAGAAAAACAAAAAGGCAAGAAAAGAGCTGATTACGGCAAATATCTAATAAAAGATCTTTCTGAGAAATTAATAGAAGAATATGGAAGAGGTTTTAATAAAAGAAGTTTATATGAAATGCGTCAGTTTTACTTAACTTTCCCAAAATTGCACCCAGTGGGTGCAGAATCCAAGAAATTGCGCGCACTGCGCGCACAATCTCAAAAAATCCAAAAATTGCGTCCAGTGGGCGCACAATCTCAAAATATTTATGATAAATTAAGCTGGACTCATTATAGGATTTTAATAAGAATAGAAGACAAAGAAGCAAGAAACTTTTACCTTATTGAAACAGCTAACAACCAATGGAGTACCAGAGAGCTTGAAAGACAAATAAATAGCTTACTTTACGAAAGATTAAGCTTAAGTAAAAACAAAAAAGAAGTAAAAGAATTTGCTAAAAAAGGACAAATAATAGAAAAACCTGAAGATTTAATAAAAGATCCTTATGTTTTAGAATTCTTAGATCTAAATGAAAATGAAAAATATCTTGAAAAAGATCTAGAAAGTTTACTCATAAGTAAATTAAAAGATTTTTTATTAGAACTTGGAAAAGGCTTTTCATTAGTTTCAAGGCAAAGAAGAATTAATGTTGGTAGTGAACATTATTACATAGATTTAGTTTTTTACAATTACATTTTAAAATGCTTTGTACTAATTGATTTAAAAGTGGGAAAATTAAGTCACAAAGACATTGGACAAATGGACTTTTACGTGAGATATTTTGAAAAAGAGATTAAACAAGAAACTGATAATCCTACAATTGGATTAATTCTTTGTTCTGATAAAGATAACATGATGATAAGATATACTTTATTAGAAGATAATAAAAAAATATTTGCTTCAAAATATAAGCTTTGTCTACCAACTGAAGAACAATTAAAAAAAGAATTAACTAAAGAAAGGTTTAAAATTGAAATGGAAAAAAAGCTAAAAGATTAAAATTATAGTTCTAATTGAACATCCTTATATCTTACCTTAGCTAACAAAGCTAGTTGTCAATAACAAAAAAAACAAAGCTAACAAAGAAAGCTTCTAAAAAATTTAACATTTTTTTAATTTAGCAACATAAAAACCTTCAGTGTCATTATCTTGAGGCCAGATTCTCAAAGTTTTCTTAACTTCTGAAGAATAAGAATTGCCTTTAAACTCTTCAACTGGCTTTCCACGTTTAATATCAATATCGAACTTTTCGACTTTAGCATTGTCAAACTCATTCAAAACAAAGTCTACAACACCTTCATTTTCTTCAGGTTCTAATGTACAAGTACTATAAACTAATGTGCCTCCAACTTTTAATTTGTTAAAAGCTATTCTAATTAACTGCTTTTGTAAGCCACACATTTTTTTAGAAAATTCTGGGTTCCAAATTTGAATAGTTTTCATAGACTTTCTTATAGTTCCAATTCCAGAACAAGGTGCATCTACTAATATTTTATCAAACTCTAAATTAGTATTGGCAAAGTATCTTCCTTCCATTAAAGTAAGTAAAGCATTGGAAACCCCGCACCTTTCTAAATTATATTTTAATGGTTTCATACGATCTATCCTATTATCATTAGCAATTAACAAACCTTGATTTTCCATCATTGCAGCCATTTGTGAAGTTTTAGAACCTGGAGAAGCGCACATATCTAATACAATTTCATCTTTTTTTGGATTTAATACAATAGGAGGGATCATTGAAGCTGCACCTTGAATGTAAATATAACCTAAGAAATGTTCATTTAAATTGCCAATACCAAAACCTTCTAACCAAAAACCTTCTTTACACCATGGAACTTGTTTCAAATCCATATCTTTTAATCTTTTTTTTATTTCTGTTATAGAAGTTTTTAAGGTATTAACCCTAATAGATTTTCTTAAAAGTTTTAATGAAGTTTCTAAAAACCTATTAATATCAGTTAATCCTTCATATTGTTCAATAAATTTCTTTTTCCATTCAGGAGCCATAACTATAATTATATAGGTAAATTTTATAAAGCTATTCTTCTTCAGATGTTCTTATGTATCATCCAGGAAAAGTTATAGGAATATTTAGAAGTAAAGAAAAGGACGTAAAGTCTTCAGATGAAAGTACACAAGCTTTAATTGAAATGTGGGACACAAACATTTTCACATTAACTGTTGAGCCTAAAATTGCTACCGCTTTAAAAGAAAAAGATATTGTTTTAGTTGATTATAGCCCTGTTTCTGAAAAAGTTCCTGTGTCTAAACAAGTAATTACTAAAATTATTTATAAGAAAAAAGCTAAAATGATTTGGGATGAATACAAAGATTATGCTAGACAAAAGAAAAAGCAAGCTATAACTAAAGCTCCTGTAAGGAATTATATGGGATAACTTTAAAGCTTATTATATTTTAAAATGTCCTCAAATATTTTTTTAGATTTAAGATTTTTTTCAATTAACTTAATATATTCAAAATTAAGATTGTTAATCATTTCTTCAGGAGTTTTAAACTTTTTATATTGAGCTGGCATCCATTTGTATCCGTGCATATAGTCCAAACCGTTTTCGATAATATGAACTCTAGACCAACAACCATGATCTCTTTCTATATCTAAATTATGCCCCCAGTAACCACCAAAAATCATTAAATTTTTATTACTCTTGTCAAACATTATTTGGCCCTCAAGTGTTTCTAAAAATTCTTTTCTCCAAGAAAAAATATATTCAGCAGATAATAATTTTAAATCTTTTTTTGCATCTTCTTTTTTTTGTTTTATAGCTTGTTTTTTTTGAAATGCTTTTTTTCTTTGTTTAGCTTTTTCTTTTTCAATTAAATCATTTTTATATAGCTTATCTACATACTCTTTAATGTTCTTTGGAATTTTCATTTATTATCACTGATTTTTATCAAAAATAATTTACTTTTTAAAGATTATGGATTTTAAATTATATCCTAAGTGAGTAAAAGTCTGCGCCGACCGGGATTCGGACCCAGGCCACAGCCTTGGCAAGGCTGAATTCTACCACTAAACTATCGGCGCGTAGTTGAATAAAAGAAATAAACACTTTATAAATATTATGGTTAAACAGTCACTTCAAATATAATCACAGGCAAATTAGTTGTTGGATTATATGTTCCTGTATTTCTAATTGAAACACTATAGGTTCCAGAATATGGGCCTTCAAAAAGTGATTCCAGTTCTAAATCAGCTACTTCTGAATAATCTAATTTTAAATTTAAGAAATATTCATCAACAATATTAGTTTCATTCATGTACATGTAAATTGCACCTTCTCTAAATTCAGGTACACCAGTAGACTGCCCGTTAAGATAATAGCTTGGCTCCATCATTTTAGCTTTGGTTCTTAACTGCCATTTAATTTGGTCAGAATCTTGATCAACATCAAAGTCTCCAGCCTTAACTTCAAATGGTGACAAATATCTTCTTGAACCAGGACCTTCATTAGAAACAGCTTTAATGTTTTCATCAACTGTATAGAATAATGATTTTGTTTGTGCAAGGACATTTTTATCTTTCATTTTTTGAATCATTGGAACGCCAGCAGCTAAAATTATTGTTAAAACTATTATGCCTAGAGCCATATACAATACTGCAGAAATCCAAATTTGTCCTTTTTTTACCATTTTAAAATATTATTTTAATAAAAGAAAAAAAGAAAAAAATTAGACGCATGGGTCTATAACTACGCCCAAATCATCTCCGATTTCTTCAACTGTTTGAGCACAGGTTACTTGTTTTCCACCAACTTCAATTACAGGAACAATTTCAACCATCTTAACATTTTGAGCTTCTCCTGTCCATGTAACATCAAAAACTCCAATGTCATATTTGGCTAAACCTGAAGCACCTGCTCCATCTACAATACCATCTACAGCTTCAACATCAGATGGGCTTGTAAACATTCTTGCAGTCATATTAACCAAGTCAATACTACCATCGTTTTTTATTGTAACTCTTACAGTATTAGCATCTACAGCACAAGCAGAAGACAAAGTATATTGTACATCTTGTGCACAAACCATCTGTAAGTTTGCTTGATCTTCAGAACCCTTTTGCATAGATTTACTAAAAGTGGTCCCCCATGTCATAATTATCGCAGCCAGAGCAACTGTAAATCCTATAATTAGGACTGTTGCAATTAACGGCGAAATACCTTTCTTTTTAAACATTATTAATCAACCTCCCCTTTTTTTAACGTATTTTAAACGTAAATTAGTATATTAAATAAAAGTTTGAGATTTTATAAACCTTTCCAAATAGAAAAAAATTTCTGTTATCCCGAAACTGGTTTACATCACAAAACTAGTTTACATTTTTAAATGAATCCCAGACTTCTCTGGGAGTTTTGTAATGAAGACTCATATGTAGGCGGTCTTCATTATAATGTTTGATAAAG
>Ga0210057_1008365_pt1 | contig 12276 bp, 11 predicted proteins | sample CryGeyCG2114_010_2_FD_183968 | JGI IMG/M metagenome (GOLD analysis project Ga0210057, IMG submission 183968) | Groundwater microbial communities from aquifer - Crystal Geyser CG10_big_fil_rev_8/21/14_0.10 (SPAdes) (version 2) | ecosystem: Environmental > Aquatic > Deep subsurface > Groundwater ...
TCGTTTCAAAAACATCAAGTTTGGAGTCTCTGCGATCCTCGCCATGCTTCACGACTCACTAGTATTACTAGGGGTCTTTAGTTTGCTTGGAGTATACCTAGGAGTGGAGGTAGATACTTTGTTTGTCACCGCACTACTTACCATTCTTAGTTTCTCAGTCCATGACACAATTGTTGTTTATGACCGTATTCGCGAACTCAAGAAAAAGCATGGTTATCTAGAGTTTGAAGACATCATCAACCGAGCGGTCGTCGAGACCATGGGTCGCAGTATCAACAACTCACTCACAATTATCTTTATGCTCTTGGCTATGTACTTGCTCGGTGGCGACACCACCAGGTGGTTCATCTTCGCGCTCCTTATTGGTACAGTTTCCGGTACCTACTCCTCCACCTTCACCGCCGCCCCCATCCTGATCGCTTGGGACAAATTTTCTCACTGGGCCAAAAAATGAAAGTATATTTCGCTCGCCACGGACAGTATGTTAATCCTAATTCTATCGAACCCTGTCGTTTGCCTGGTTTTCCGCTATCAGAAAACGGGATTCAACAGGTTGAACTGCAAGTTGAGAAACTAGCCGATCAAAAAATCAGAGCTATTTACACGAGCCCGATTGAGCGATGTCTCCAAACTGCCACAATCATCGGAAAAAATCTACAGCTTTTCCCAAATCAAAAACAAGAATTAATCGAACTAGAAACTCCGTTTCAGGGATACAAATACGATGATATGCCTGATGATCTCTATATCGATCCTATTCACGTAAATGGCGGCGGGGAAACTCGCAAAGAGATATTTACTAGGATGAATAAGTTTATCGACACACTCAAGTTAACGAGCAAAAATTCAAATTATCTTATCATCTCTCACGGAGATCCGATGATGATTTTTTTACGAAAAATACTCCACAATGAAATTCGCTATATTCCCATGGGTGGACTCGTCATGCTCGACTATAGCCAAAAGGGGATTCCGAAATACCAGGAAATTATCTAAGCTTTTATTTTGCCTTGGGTAGGCATAAGCCAGATTCTGTTTTTAAGATAATCATTTATCTATGCCCGCAAACTTTATGGCTCAGGAGTGCTACTGTCTTTGTCGCCAAGTTCGTCGGTTGCAGCGGGGAGGATTGCCCGTTTCACCCGGCCTTACGGCCGACTCGTCTCTGTTGCTCTAAACTAGCGGTTACCCGTGATAGCTTGCGCTACCCACCCTGCACTCTGCTGTCTGGACTTTCCTGACTCAGCCTTGCGGCCTCGCCCGATCATCCACCTACCCAAGGCAGGAGAATTATAACATCTGGTGGTATAATTCTCTTAGAAAGGAGAAAATATGATCTTAAGCGATAAAATTGCTCTAGTTACTGGTGGCAGTAGTGGAATGGGTAAAGCTATCTGTGTTGCACTGGCAAAAGCTGAATGCAACGTGGTTTTTACTTTTCAGAAAAACGAGACTGGTGCACAAGAAACGCTTAAAGAGATGGGTAAAGGGAAGGGTTTCAAAGTCGACTTACACAATGAAAAAGAACTAGATGAAGTATTTAGTTATATTAAAAATGAATATGGACATTTAGATATTCTCGTTAATAATGCTGGTATAAATAGACCTCGTGATTTATTTGCCATGGATGTTTGGAAAGAAGTTTTTCAAGTTGATTTATTTTCAGCTGTTTATGCTTGTGGAAAATCAATCGACCTAATGTCTAAAGGAGGCAAAATACTAAATATAACTTCTATTTATGGAGACGGTAAAACCTGTTTTAAGGGTTTGCCAGCCTATGGAGCAGCCAAATCGGCCCTTAACCACTTTACGCAAACTCTAGCAAAAAATTTTGCACCAAATGTACTAGTTAATGCTATAGCTCCAGGTTATGTTCAAACTCCACTTTGGAAAGACGTAAGCGAAGAGGAATTTAAAACAAGTGGGAAAGAGCAGTTAATTGAGAGAATGATTCAACCAGAAGAAATTGCCGATATAGCTATCAGTGTTATTAAGAGTGATGCTATGACAGGAGAGATTATAAGAGTTGACGGAGGTATATCACTAAAAACTATATGACCACTAAACAGCAAGATCTTGAGCAAATTAAGAAATATCTCAAAAGTCACTTTCAACTCGTTCTTGCAACAGTTGGCGTGCATCCGTGGGTCTGCACACTCTACTACTCCATCGACAATGATCTCAATATCTACTTCCTCACCAGTCCCAAAACCATCCATGGTAAACAAATCGCCAAAAACAGCAAGGTTGCAGTTGCCATCTCCGATTCACCTCAAACCCCAAATTCCAAGAAAAAAGGTCTCCAAATCTATGGTCTCTGTAAGCAAATTAGTGGAGCCAGAAAAGTTACTCATGCGATTACACTTTGGAAAAAGACGCTCGGAGTCACCAGTAAAGATTATAGCTATGAAGGTATGATCAAAAAAGCGATTCAAGGACGGATGTACAAAATCACTCCTAAGAAAATAAAATTTTTCAACGAAGATCTTTGGGAAGAAGGGAAAGAGCACCTAGTTGAGTTGTAATTATGTTTGCAACTTCATTTTTTAATTATAGTTACAAACACATTTTAAAACCAGTTTTGTTTTTGCTTGATCCTGAGCTTGTACATGATGGCTTCACTTATATAGGTGAAAAAATAGAAAATATGGAGAATTTTGTCAGTGGTCTTTTCTGCTACGAAAATCCAAATTTGACAAAGAAATTATTGGGTGTAACTTTCGATAATCCAGTAGGACTTTCCGCTGGCTTTGATTACGACGGGCACATGGCCAAGCTTATGAAACACATCGGCTTCGGCTTTAATACCGTGGGTTCAGTTACAGCCATGCCTTATGAAGGCAATCCCAAACCTCGTCTAGCTAGATTGCCTTTATCTCAGTCCCTTCTAGTCAACAAAGGTTTTAAATCAGGTGGAGCCAAGGAAGTTCTCAAGCGCCTCGACAACAAAGATCTCAAAGGCCACACGATCGGCATCAGTATAGGCTCCTCCAATTTGCCTCAAATAGATTCACTTAAAAAAGCGATAGATGATTATGTATATACTTTCAAGCTCTTTGCCTCTCGCAAATATGTCAAATACTTCGAACTCAATATCAGCTGTCCTAACATTAGATTAAAAGGAGCTTTTTCAAATATCTCAAACTTTTCCAAACTCTGTTTGGCTATCAAAAAACTCAAACTCAAACAACCAATTTTCGTCAAAATGGTCAACGAAATTAGCTTAGCTGATTCTGATGCTCTAGTTTCTATTGCACTCAAATATGGGATTAAAGGCTTTATCTTTGCCAATCTCGTGAAAGATCGCAGTAATCCTGCCTTTAATAAACAAGAAATTGAAACTCTTTCTCATCTCCCTGGCAACTTTAGCGGTAAACCAACTTTCGCTAACTCGCTCAAACTCATTCGTCATACGCGAAAAAAATTTGGTCAAGATGTTGTAATCGTAGGTACTGGGGGAGTGTTTAATGCAGCTGATGCACAAGCCAAATTCAATGCCGGTGCAGATTTGATCCAGCTCATTACAGGTATGATTTTTGAAGGTCCCCAACTAATCGGTCAAATCAACCAAACTCTTTCACGCGGGCAGTCAAATACTCTTTAGTATTTTTATTACTATCCTCAAGTATTTCTTCAAACAAAGCGTTCAGAATTTCTCCTACTTTTCTACAAGGGTTTAACCCTAGTATCCTCATCACATCAGCCCCATTAATATTAAGGTCTTTGAGGGATAGCGGTTCATAGAACTGCTCGCCAATTCGTTTTTGCAGCTCTGTTAGTCGCCAACTAGTGGCTTTGGATCCACCACCCACTCGGTCACCGATTCGTAGTGCCATCATGTCGTGAATGTTCTCTTTACCCACTCTACGAATAAATCGCCTGATCGAAGCGTCGGTCATCTTGGATTCGTACACAAACATGTGCCAACGCACGAGAGTAAACACTCTATCTTGATCTTTTTTCGACAGTTTCAGTCGTTCGGCAATTCGCTTGGCAGTACGAGCCCCCGATACTTCGTGATTATAAAAAGTCACCCCGCGCTCTCCCTCCTCACGTGACACAACTGGTTTATCTATATCATGTAGTAGGGTAGCTAGTCGCACAACGGGATCAGGCGAAGGGCAGGCGCGAAGTGCCTCTATCGAGTGGGTAAATACATCATAGATATGATGTCCGCCTTGCTTGACTCTCTTCATTTGCAATAGTTCTGGCATTACAATTTCAGCAATTCCAGTATTTGTCATTAACATAATCCCATCAGCTGCATGTTGGGTAGAGAGTAGTTTCATCACCTCAGTCCCAATTCGCTCCCACGAGATTTCTTTGAGATTTGGAACTTTTTCTTTGAGCGTCAAAAAAGCTTTTTTCTCGATCATAAATCCTAGTTGAGAGGAGAGGCGAATAGCTCGCATAATCCGCAAAGCGTCTTCCTCAAATCTCTCACTAGGGTCGCCCACCGCACGAACCAATTTATTATCAATGTCATCTTGCCCACTATAAGGGTCGACAATATCACCTTTGAGATTGATGGCAATCGCATTAATAGTAAAATCACGGCGCTTGAGATCTTCTTCGACCGTCTTGCCCCACACGACACTATCCGGTCTACGCTTGTCACTGTACCCACTTTCTGATCTGTAAGTAGTTATATCGTAGAGAACGTTTTCATCTATCTCACCCTCAGCTAGTCCAAACTGCTCACGGATATGTTCCCCCGCTACTTTGACCGTCCCGTATTCATTATCATAAAAACACTCATTAAATAATGGTTGGATTTGCTCCGGGGTCGCATTTGTGGTCACATCCCAGTCAGAAGAGGGGATATCTAGTAGTAGGTCGCGCACCGCTCCCCCTACAATCCACGCTTCAAACCCAGCTTTCTCTATCGTCTCCACAATTTTTACCACCCCAGCATCAAATTTGTACTTCATATGACCATTATACCCGTACTTCAGTGTCCTAGGGTAGAATAACGTTATGACCATTAAAGTAAAAAGTGTGATCAAGGATAGCGCAACGGCAGAGGAGATCTTTCAGGCTATTCTACAGAGCCGCGGATACAAAACTAAGAGCGAGCAAGAATCATTTCTTCATCCTCCCAAACCTACGCTAGACTATCTCCTCAAAGAATCCGGTCTCAAAAAATCTTTTTTAGTCAAAACTAAAAAACTCCTAGATCTACACTTGTCAGCAGGACATGGTATCTGTGTTTTTGGCGACTATGATGCCGACGGTGTTACCGCGACTGCCATCATGTGGCAAGCAATCACGGCCTACGCCAAACTGGTCAAGTCGTCCTCCCGTATCCTTCCCTTTATCCCCGACCGTCATAAGCACGGATATGGTTTGTCAGACAAAGCCGTGGCCGAAGTGCTGTCAAACACTACTTTCTCTCCCAAACTTATTATTACCGTCGACACTGGGATTGTGGCTCACGTTGGGATCAAAACATTTCACGATGCGGGTATTGATGTAATTATCACCGACCATCACCAAGTAGAGACTATTCTTCCCCCCGCCAACTCCATAGTTCATACTCTCATTACTTCCGGAGCTGGAATTGCTTGGATTTTTGCGAGGTATCTCCTTGGTGACCCCGCTATGCAACTACTTGATCTCGCTACGATCGGGGTCGTCGCCGACATGATGCCACTCACCGGACTTAATCGCGCTATTTGTGCACCTGGTCTCAAAGCTCTCTCCACGACCAAACGCCCAGGACTTTTGTCTATGAAAGCGGCCATGGGAGTTAGTGACAAATCACTCACGACCTATGATATTAGCTTTGGCATCGCTCCTCGCATCAACGCCGCCGGGCGCATTTACAATCCCCTCGATGCTCTCCGCCTATTGTGTACCAACGATATTAAATTAGCCAGTGAGCTGGCTGCAAAAATTGAGTCTCACAATAAAGATCGTCAGGAATATACTGATCGCGCCCTCAAGCTGGCCGCTAATCAGCCAACCAACCACAAAATAATTGTGATTATTGGTGATTATCATGAGGGGGTGATTGGACTGGTCGCCGGCAAACTGAGCGAGATGTTCCATCGCCCTGCGATCGTGATGAGTGATAATGGCGAGGTGATCAAGGGTTCCGCCCGCTCTATCTACGGAGTCAATATCACTGCTATGCTACGCTCACTCAAAACTCCTTTCTTGGGTCTGGGAGGCCATGAGCAGGCAGCCGGATTTAGTCTAGCCAAAGATCAAGTTAAAGCCATGACCAAAGAATTGGAAACTCTAGGAGACAAAATCATTTCCGATGATTTACTAGTCAAACACCACTCTGCTGATCTTGCACTCTCCCTCATCACCACTTCACTCGCACTCGCGAAAATGATTCACTCTCTCGAGCCGTTTGGTATGGGGAACCAAAAACCCAAATTTATTTTTACCGACTTGGCCGTTATTGAAGATCGTAAATTAGGAGCAGAAGGCAAACATCGCAAACTCACAGTCGAGCAAAATGGAACTACTCGTGAACTCATGCTCTTTAACTCCAAAGAGTCATATCCGCTCAAAAATTTAAAGTCCGTGATCGCCACTCTCGACATTAATAATTGGCGAGACAAAGAATCTCTCCAACTAATAGGCAACTATGTGGAACTTTAAATTATTTTGCAAATTTATTTTGCGATACTCCAAGCTCGATCTAGCTCGTCGACTTTTAGCTTTTAGCTTTCTGCTTTTAGCTTTCCTTTATCCCGGTCAAAACTCGCTCCAAACTATCGTGATAAACCCAGGTCCTGTTCGCGCATCTACTCTGCCGATCATTACTCCCATTCTCTACCCACAATCTGATGGCACCAAAATTCCATATCATTCTGCTCGCGCCGTGGTGATCCAAGATGTGGAGAGTAAAACTATTCTCTATAGCAAAAATCCCGACATGTTGACATTGCCGGCTTCGATCACCAAAATAATGACCGCACTCGTAGCTCTAGACTATTGGTCAGATCTAGATACGATAATTGAAGTCAAGAATGAGGATCGCGCTATCGGTCAGACTATCAAGCTAGAGCGGGGTGAGCAAATCACCATTAAAAATATTCTCTATGGACTCCTCGTACACTCCGGCAACGACGCTGCCCTTGCGCTAGCCGAAAATTTCCCGGGTGGCTACCATGGCTTTGTCTCTGCTATGAATCAAAAAGCCAAAGAACTCCACCTTGATCACACTACTTTCAAAAACCCCTCCGGAGTAGAACAGTATGGACACTCAACAACTGCCCGCGATCTGGCGGTTTTAGCCGCCTACGCCATGCAAAACACAATCATTGCGCAGATGGCACAAACAAAGCGTATTGTTATCACAGATATCACCAGTTCTATTTCTCACGATTTAGAAACCACCAACGAACTCCTCGGAGTCATCCCAGGCATGATTGGTCTCAAAACCGGCTGGACGACTAATGCTGGGGAATGTCTCGTCAGCTTTGTCGAGCGTGACGGTCACCAAATTGTAGTCGTGGTACTAGGCTCCCTCGATCGCTTTGGCGACTCAATCGCTCTCATCAACTGGGCCTACGCTCACCACAACTGGATCATCCCAGTGCTCTAAGCTATAATGCAAATAATGCGCACACTTATTTCAGAAACAACAAACAAAATTGGTGAGACAATTACTCTCAAAGGATGGATTAGTACTAAAAGAGATCATGGCAAATTAACTTTTATCGATCTGCGTGATCGCACTGGAACAATTCAATGTGTTGGTTATCAGAAAATGGGTGAGCTAACCACGGAATCAGTTATTGAAGTAACGGGTACATTAAAAGAACGCAACAGTAAAAGTGTTAATCCAGAATTGCCTCTTGGGACCATAGAGATAGATGTTCAGGAATACAGTGTCCTAGGAAAAGCGACTGAGCTACCTATTCAAGTTAAAGAAGTAGATGGCAATGATGTCTCAGAAGATGTGAGACTGCGATACCGGTATCTAGATTTACGCCGCGAGAATATGCAAAAAATTATTAGGCTCCGGTCATCATATTCGCATGCTCTTCGACAGGCTTTTATAGATAGAGATTTTGTCGAAGTCGAGACTCCAATCCTTTCTAAAGCTACAATGGAAGGAGCCAGGGATTTTCTTGTCCCGTCACGTTTCCAGCATGGCAAATTTTATGCCCTCCCTCAAAGTCCTCAACAATACAAGCAATTGCTCATGGCCGCAGGCGTAGACAGATACTTCCAGTTTGCTAAATGTTTCCGTGATGAAGATCTGCGCGCTGACCGAGGTTTTGAATTTACCCAAGTCGACGTAGAAATGAGCTTTGTCACGAGTGATGAAATCCGCGCAACTATGGAAAGTATAGTTAAAAATGCAGTTAAGACTGTAGGAGGTAAATTAAAAGACGAAAATTTCCCGGTGTATTCATATGTCGATGCGATCAAGCAATTTGGTGCAGATAAATTTGATCTCCGTACGGAACAAGAAAAAATTGATGGAACATTAGCATTCGCCTGGGTTACTCGATTTCCGTTCTTCAAGAAAGTTGACAAGGGGGATGCTGCAGAAATACGTGACGGGAAAAGCGGATGGACATTTACTCACAATCCATTTGGATCTTCGATCCCCGAACATATGGAGTGGCATTTAAAAGGCGAACATTTAGACGAGATTATTGCAGATCAATATGATCTTGTATGCAATGGCTACGAGGTGGGTGGTGGCGGTATCAGAGCGCACGACCCAGAACTTCTTTCAGCTACCTACAGAATCATGGGATATAACGAGGTAGAGACCAAAGCCAGTATTGGCCATATGCTTGAGGCATTCTCGTACGGTGTCCCACCTCACGGTGGCATCGCACTCGGACTAGACCGCCAGATAATGTTGTTGTCGGGTGAAAGCTCGCTTAAAGAAGCCATTGCCTTCCCTATGACTTCAACCGGTCGCACGGCTGTAATGGACGGTCCGAGTACCGCCACAGAAGAACAGCTCAAGGAATTAGGGATAAAAATAGCTAAATAATTTACTCCACCCACGCGTCCGATACAGCACTCACATACGCCGTAAAGTCAGGTTCACCACGAAAAACATACACCGGTTGCATAAATTGTTGTGCAATATCAGAATCATAATACTGTAGCGTGACATCTCTTATTGACACATTAGTAGTATTTGGTTTCACCAAAGAAATAAATGCTTCTCCTTTTTGTAGTCTTTGATATGCCTCAGCAACCCCAATTAGAGGATAGCTAGCCGAGCGAGTCAAATCAACTGGGTAGTAATTATAATTGAGGCTGATAAATTGCTTAGCCTCTTCTCTTTGTAAGGCAATTATGGCAGTAATGAGTCCTTTATTCGGTTGAGAGTTAACTACTTCAACTCCATCAACAGGAGCTCGGTACAAATTCACCTGCAAAAAATTCGCCTGAGCAAGAGCTACGGCTGACACAATTTGATCCTTATCTGCTTTTAGTGGTAAAACAGTTGGTTTGCCAGTTTTGATATCTTCAGGTAAAAGTTCGATTCGTGACAACAAGTTATATACCCGGTCAATAGCCTGAGAATCTGTATAATAAATATTTGGAGTTGTATAGCTAGCATCCTCTTGCCATCTTTTATCCAGGACAAATGCTCCTGTAATAATATTTATCGTCAGTGATGAAGAAATAGGGACAGAACCATCCCAGCGATATTCAGTTTCGGAAAGTTTTTTTGCTGGCAAAATAAAATCCAATCTTGTCGCTATAGATTGTGCAGCATCATAAGCCAGTAAGTTAGCCTTTTTAATTGGCATAAAAAAAACTTTGAACTGTCCAGGCAATCGCGTAGGTAAGCCTCCTGTTGGAGTTTCCAGAGAATAATTAAAACTAGTAGCTTTCGCTTGAGGAAATACTATTTTTGGCAATTTCCCAAATAAGACATCGGGAGGTGGAGGGGGATCAGGATGAATTTTTTTCCAATATGCAAACGATGCAGAAAGAACAATCCTTCCGATCATCAGGAACACGAGCGCAATTCCGCCGTACTTGATTGCCTTCCTTGCCACTATCGCTGTTTCGCCGAGATTCGCCATATGTTTTTAGTATACACGGTTCCCCAAGGTCTGATCTTTGCGAAGTGAAGGTCAGACCTTACAGGATAAGGTATAATTTCCCCATGACAGTTCGTACTCGCATCGCCCCTAGCCCTACCGGTATCGCTCATCTTGGTACGGCCTATACCGCCATGCGCAACCTGGCCATCGCCCGCCAAAACAAAGGCCAATTTATCGTCCGCATCGAGGATACCGACCGTGCTCGCTATGTCGAGGGCGCCGTCGAAGTCATATTCGAAGCCATGAAGTGGTTAGGATTGACATATGATGAAGGCCCCTACACCCAGTCAGAGCGCCTACCCATCTACCTGGAGCACGCTAAACAGTTAGTCGAAAAAGGGGAGGCCTATTACTGTTTCTGTACTAAAGAACGCCTTGACGAAGTTAAACAGGCCGCCATCACCAAAAAAGAACTCCCCCGTTACGACAAGCATTGTCGCAACCTTGATCCCGCCATGGCGGCTGAGCGAGCCAAAACAGAACCTCACGTCATCCGTCTCAAAGTCCCAGAAACTGGGGTGACCATATGTCAGGATATCGTCCGCGGTCCTATCGAGTTCCAAAACTCGGGGATTGATGACCAAGTACTCCTCAAATCCGATGGCTACCCCACCTATCACCTTGGAGTCGTTGTTGACGATCATCTAATGTCTATCACCCACATCATCCGCGGGGAAGAATGGCTCTCTTCCACCCCCAAACATGTACTCATCTATCAGGCTTTTGGCTGGGAACTGCCCATTTTTACTCACCTCCCAGTCATCCGCAATAAGGATCACTCCAAGATGAGCAAACGCAAAAACGACGTCTCCATCCTCTCTCACCGCGACAAAGGGTATCTACCCGAAGCCATCAACAACTTCCTCGCTCTCATGGGCTGGTCGCATCCGGGTAAGAAAGAGATTTTCTCCCTCGAAGAATTCTTAAAACTTTTCACGCTCGAGCGCATTACCCTCACCGCGCCCGTTTATGACATCGAAAAACTCAACTGGCTCAATGGCCAATATATCCGCGAACTACCAGACACCGAGCTTACTACTCGCCTCACTAATTTTATTCCAGCCGACTGTCCAAAGGACATGGTTAGTCAAATCCTCCCTCTTATCAAAGAGCGTTTAGTCACCCTCAAAGATTTTGAAGAATTAACCGCCTTCTTCTATCGCGACATCACCGTCGATCAAACAATTTTAACGAAAAAATCTTCTCCAGACGAAGTTAAAGCTCAACTCCTTGCTACTCACACATCACTTCAATCACTTGATGACAAATCTTGGACACATGAAAACATAGAATACAAAATTAGATCATTATCCGAAGCCAATGGCTGGAAACCAGGTCAATATTTTATGATGCTCCGCATCGCGCTCACCGGCAAAACCGCCACCCCCCCGCTCTTTGAAACCATGGCCGTCCTCGGCCGTGAAAAAGTTCTCTTGCGATTAGAGGACTCATCCTCAACAGGAGACGTGGCAGAATGCCAAGTCGGGACACCGGAGGTGGGAGGAGAGTCCTCAAATTAAAAATATGGATGTATATTACAAAAAAGATATAATCTACAATTTTTTAGATCAAGAATTTCGATTTGCTATTGCCAATACCTTGTTTTCTACTTTTGATCTAGATCATGGAACCGATATCTTGATCCGAGCTATTATTCCAAATAATCCAAAAACTATTCTCGATATCGGTTGTGGCTATGGCCCACTAGGAATCATGCTAGCCAAGACTAATCCCCGTGCTGAGGTAATAATGGTTGATCGAGATTTGCTCGCAGTTCGCTATTCAAGATATAACATCGAGAAAAACGGTGTTACAAATGCTCTGGCACTAGGGAGTCTCGGAGTAGAGGAGGTAAAAGCTAAAAAGTTTGACCTTATTGTTTCCAATATCCCCGCCAAAATAGGGGATGAAGCCATCAAACAAGAATTTGTCCTGGAGCCTATCAGTTGCTTAAACCCAGGAGGTAAGTATTGGGTAGTCGTAGTCAGCGCCCTCAATCGCCTGATCCCCAAAATAGCCAGAGAAAACGATCTCCGTGTCGAAGAGGTACGAAAGCGTCAAGGTCACACGGTCTACAAATTCAAGAAGATCTAATTTGCTATTCTTCCCTATTATTGCTAATCTGTATCTGACCTTACAAGGAGGTTTTAATACACGGGCGTCTGGTCCCTCCGTAGCCAAAGGCGAAGGGGGATACGAGGAGGAGGGCCCCGCCAGAGGCGGGGAA
>Ga0210057_1008366_pt1 | contig 12273 bp, 12 predicted proteins | sample CryGeyCG2114_010_2_FD_183968 | JGI IMG/M metagenome (GOLD analysis project Ga0210057, IMG submission 183968) | Groundwater microbial communities from aquifer - Crystal Geyser CG10_big_fil_rev_8/21/14_0.10 (SPAdes) (version 2) | ecosystem: Environmental > Aquatic > Deep subsurface > Groundwater ...
CACCGACCCCAATCCTGACCCTTGTGACAACCGTATAACTAGAATGGTTGCCGCCACGAGGGCCAAACAAAGTACCACGCACAGCACTGCGACCAAGATCTTCCATGGCCTTGTCATTGGTTCCTCCTTTCTTTTTGTAGTCGTATAAGAACCAGAAAATTTTGTCCTAACCCTAGGACGTCCTAAGGATAGTGAACCCTAACACATAGTATTTATATTGTCAACTCCCACACCTGTTTGGCCTCTATAACCAATCTTTTAAAATCTCTTCCCGGAGGCCAGCAAGTGATCAAATAAACGATTTGTTCAGAATCCCGGCTGGCTTGTTCAGGAACTGGCTGGCCTTTTTCCAAAAAAATCTTTTTTGTTACTTGGTAGCGATACTGTCTTTTCTCAAAATTGATTAAGATTTCGTCGTTAGCTTCCAATTCCCCGAGCTTGGAAAAAACCCAGTCATACCTGATTTTTGGCCAGCCCAAAGGCGCTGAATGGCCGATAATGGTCAAGCTGCCGTCCTGCCCAGGAGAATCAGACCCGGGATAAACCACGACCCCGCTTTTTAAGTCCTGGGTGATTTCTTTTATCTCCGAACTTTTGGCAAAGATCAGGGAAGCTTCAATCTCAATCTTGGGAATTTCCAGGCTATCTTGTTTTTCAGTAGAAACAAAGTTCTCTTCTTTGGGAAAAGGCAAAGGACTGTCAGTCTCAAACGGCTGAGAGGAAAACTGAACCCCTGTCATCAAAACTGTCACCTGTTTTCCAAGGAAGTTGAAAAAATGTATCAGGTTTAAAATTACAAAAACTAGAATAAAAGACAGGCAAAAGAACAAAAATATCTTTTTCGACTCTTTTAAAAGGTTTAGTTTTTCAGCCATCGCTTTAAGGAACTAAGTTCCTTAAAAGGAACTTAGTTCCTTTTAGGTTAGATAACCAGGTTGTGAGGAATCAGATTGATAATTGACTGCTTATCTAAAAGGTTTGAAACAAAGAATAGAAATATGAAAAGGGCGGTGCTAAAAATCAGCTCTTTGCTCTTGATTCCCTCAATCCAGTTAACAAAAAGATTAAAGGACAAAGACCCGACCAAAAAAAGCAAAAGGAAAGTAATGAATCTTGAAGCAAACTTGTCATACTTAGCCACGCCAAAAGCAACGATTTCAGCTGGCAAATTTAGCTCTTGTTTTCCAGCCAAGGGCTCTACAGCCAGGCTCTCTTGAGGAGTCTCTTCTTGTCCAAGAATATTTATCGGCGTCGGACTGGGAGTTTCTGGTTTTGTTTGAGGCGAGGGTTTGGGGCTTGTGGTCTGGGCTGGCTTTGTCTGGACAATGATTGCTACTGGCTTTACTACCGGGTTTCCGAAAAACTGAACCACCAAAGTTGTTTCTTTGCCCTGGAATTCTCCCTGGACTACGGCAATGCCAACCTCTTTGAAGTTTGAACTCAAGAGATTGTCTCGGTGCGAAGGAGAGTTTTTCCAGGCAGTCTCTACTTCCGAAGAGTCCAGAAAGCCAATGGCCAGATTTTCCCCTGCCGCTAGGTACGTATAACCGTTCTTTTTAAACCAATGCCAGGGAGTCACTCCCGCAGGGCTGGTGTGGCTGAAATAATCATTAGCCAGCATATCCTGGGCTTTTTGCATGGCTGCCTGACTCAAAACAGGGTTTACTTTTAAAGCAGCCAGTCCCAGGGATTTTCTGTCCTGGTTTGCCAATTCAATCAGGGTCGAACTGACCACTTCGGCAAAGAACGAGGTCTTTGGAAAAAGATAATAGAAGGGAAAGATGATTAATTTTAAAACCAAAAAAATCATGACATAGTAAATCAAAAACTGGCGCTGCAATAACAAAGGCCGGAAATTATTTTCCTTGTAAGGGAAAAATGCTAGTTTTAGCTGCGAAAATAGGTCTTTTAGGTCAGAGGTTTCCATAGTCTAGATTGTTAAATAATAACATTATTTTCACTATTAGTCAATGGCAAAGAAAATCAGCCTTTGGTGGCCGAATTTCTTTAGAAAAAAGGGATTCTTAATTGATAACTTTTGAAATCGCTTCAATTAAATCAGTTGCCAATAAAGATTCTTTCAGTTTTTTGGCTGCAATCTCTCCAGCCAAACCATTGATATAGGCGGCTGCCTGAGCAGCAATAAAGGCGTCTATGCCCCTGGCTAAAAGAGCGCCGGTGATTCCAGCCAGAGTATCCCCTGTCCCGCCCTTGCTCAAATAAGGGCTGCCGGTTCTGTTCAAAGCCACTTCCTGGCCGTTAGAAATAATATCAATTCTCCCCTTTAATAAAATGGTTGTCTGAAGCTTTAAAGCTTGTTCCTGGACAACCTTTATCTTTTCTTCTTCGGGAAGCTGATAGACTTCCTTGCCGGTCAAAACATAAAATTCAAAAGTATTGGGAGTAATGACCGAGTTCTTTCCCTTGACAGCCTGCGGGCTTTTGGCCAAAGCATGAATAGCGTCAGCGTCAATAACCGCGGGTAGGCTGTTCGTTGTCAGAAACTCAACAATGGTTTCCTGGGTTTCCTTGGTCCTGCCCATGCCGCCGCCAATCACCAAAGCTGCTTTTCCGCGAGAAACCTCTTTAGCCGACTCTGCCATTGAAAGAAGCGTTGCCAAGTGCTTTTTCTCCAGCCAATCTCCTGCCAAAGGATAGGCAGCCATGACTGGCGAAAAAGAGGCGATAATGTCAGCCGCTCTTTTTGGGGCAATAATTCTGACCATATCTACGCCAGTCCTAAAAGCAGCCAGAGTTGACAAGGCCGGAGACCCGGAGTAAAATTCCGATCCCCCGATCACCAATAAAAGTCCGTAATCGTATTTTCTGACACCAACATTAAGGAGCCTTGACGGATAAATGCTTTTTAAAATGTCTTTGGTAACTTCAATCATTTCAATTTTGTTTAAAGTTTTTAAATTCCCGTTTTGCCAAATACAGATTCGACTTCAGCCAATTCTGGACATTGCCGCATTCAAGCCATTTGCCCTCAAACTCGTATCCATAGACTATTATACCCGCTTTAATCATTTGCTCAAGGGTATTGGCCAGAATAATTTCTCCTTGAAAAAACGATCCCGGTTTTCCCAGATAATCAAAAACCTCGCTGGTCAAGAGATATCTGCCGTCAACGACTAAGTTTGAATAAGCTTCGCCCGGTCTTGGCTTTTCAATAATCCCTTTAATTTGGTAAAGTCTAGGGCCGACTTTTTTCACTTTCAATGAGCCGTAGAAGCCGACTCTTTCTTTGGGAACTCTTTTAATGGCAATCACGGTTTTGCCGTATTTTTCAAAAACTTTGATTAACTGCAACAAACAAGAAGTTGAAGAAACAATAACGTCATCGTTAAAGCAAACTATAAAGGGATGCTTGCCAACTTTGCTTTTTGTCTGCAAAATAGCGTCGCCAAGACCAAGAGGTTTCTTTTGACAAACAAAAGACAAAAAAAGGCCCTGGAAACTTCTTTCATGCTTTTGAAAATCTTTCAAGATCTCCTTTTTTCCTTTTTCTTTTAAAATCTCTTCTACCTTCAGGTTTCGCCTTAAATAACTACGCAAGATTTTATTCTCCGGAGAAATGACAAAAATAATCTCTTTTATACCAGAGCTCTTTATCTCGTCAATAATGTAGTCAACTATCGGCCGGTTTAAAAGCGGCCAAAGCTCCTTGGAAATAGTCTTAGAAAGCGGAAGAAACCGGGTTCCTAGCCCGGCAACCAATAAAACCGCTTTTTTGACTGCTCTGGCTGACATCAATTAGATAAAAACTCTTTTCTTAAGATGGCTGGCGTTTCCCAAAGCCTTTCTTTGGCGGCAATGGTTTCTTCTTCGGCCTTGGCTTCCTCTTTTACCTGAAGAGCATTCCGCCTTATCTTTACGTCTAGTTTCTGCTGTTCTGTTTTTTCTTTTTCCTTGCTAGAATCCTTTTTCTTTTTTTGAAGAGTTTTAGGCTTTTTCTCTTTTGGTTTTTTATCATTTCTTTCAAAACTCTTTTCCCTGCCACCGATAGCCAAAAGGGTCACCCTGATCTTTCCTAAAATCTTGTTATTGAAACTGACGCCAAAAATAATCTTTGCTTCAGGGTGAACGGCTCCAAAAACGAGCTGACTGATTTCAGAAACCTCGCCCAGAGCCAAATTGTTGTCAGAGGTGATATTGAATAAAATTGCTTTGGCGCGACGAAAACTGTAAGTCAAAAAGGTGTTTTGAAAAACCTTCTTTCTGATTTCTTCAGTCTTAGACCCCTTTTCAAACTCGGCATCAACCAGATAAGCCGGTTTTCCCTTTCCCTCGAGAATCGTCTTTAAATCAGCAAAATCAATATTAATCAAACCCGGCTGGAAAACGAGCCCGATCAAACCTTTTAAGCCCTGAGATAAGGCTTTGTTCACCGCAGAAAAACCTTGGTTAAAAGAAATGTTTTTGTCCAGATTCTGAAAGATTTTCTCGTTCGGAAAGATCAGAGTCGCGTTGAGATTGGTTCTCATTCTTTCTAAAGACTCCCTGGCTATCTCTATTTTCTTTTCTCCTTCGAATTTAAAGGGAAGGGTAAAAATACCAAAACTCAGAACGCCTTCTTGCCTTGCAATTTTGGCAAAAACAGGAGTGGCTCCAGAACCAGTGCCGCCGCCAAGAGAAGAAATCAAAAAACAAAGATCGCTGCCTCTTAAAATTTTGGCGATCTTTTCTTTTTCACTTAGAGCTGCCTGCCTGCCAATTTCGGGATCCATGCCAGTGCCAACTCCCCGAGTATATTTTTCTCCGAAGTTAAAAACCTTGACCGTTGAGGGAAATCTTTGAAGTCTCCGCCAATCCGTATTTGCCGCCCAAAAGTCAATTTTCCCCAGCTCTCTGGCTAAATCAGCGACAATGGCGGATCCCCCATCGCCAATGCCAATAATCTTAATCTTTGTTCTTTTCTGCTTTAAATCTTCCTTAAAAACCGCTGTTTTCTCAGGTTTTTGAACGATTTTTTCACTCTTTTTTGCCCTAACTTTCTTTGCTTTCCCCTTAATTTTGGCTCTTTTCTTCTTCGTTGCCATTAATTTAAGTTATCTCATTTTAAGCTAAAGGTCAACCCCGCAAAAGCCCTATCTTTTGAAAGACGACCATTCCAAATTAGGCTTTCTCTGCTTCATTATTCTTTCGACCAAACCTATGGTCTTTTCAGTAAACCATTTGTCGCCCAAGAAGCGGTCAAATTCTTTCCGGCGATGAATGTCTGACCCGCCTGCTTGAATCAATCCGTATTTTCTTGTCAGTCTGGCCATTGCCCTCATATCCCGTCTGATCCCTTCAAAACCCCTGTCAATTCCCGGCCGGCCAAAAACAATTTCCGCGCCATCAAGCCGTTTCTCTTTAAAAAACTTTTCAATCAAAGGCAAACTGACGATTTCTTTACTAAAAGTCCAATGGGCCAGAATCGCCAAGCCGCCTGCCTTCCTGATTAACTCAACAGTCTCGTCCATATCTTTCAAATACGAATGTTCTACAAAAACTTTATTAAAAAACGCATCCTCGCTTAAAAACAACTTGTAAGGATACTGGTCTCTTGTTGCTCTCAACATCTCTTTGTGTTTTTGCCTCGCCCTTAAGTCGTATTTGGAAGCTTGAACCATTTTTTTTATCAAGCCATTGATAACTTCTTTGTTCTCTTTTCTTCCTTCTAAAGCGGCGGCGATATGGCTTCGACCCACGGTTTCTCCTTGAGCCTGGTTCAAACAATCCTGAATCGTAATTTTTAACCCAAGTTTTCTCATATTTTCCACCATCTGTTCCATTCTTAAATGCCTGCCTCGTCTGACTTTCTGGCAATGGTAATTAAGGCTTTTGTAAAAAGGATTGACAAAAAGGCCAACAATATGAAAATTGCTGGTAGGTTTCCCGCCAAGCTCCTTGGGCAGGCCCGAGCTTAATTCGCAACCGATAATCCAATTAACTTTTTTGTTTTTCCAGTTGTTTAACTCCCTGACAATGTTTTCGTTGGGCAGATAATCGTGGTCGGTAAAAGCGATAACTGAAATCCCTTTTCGGGCGCAAAGATTCAAAATCTGCCGGTGACTTAGCTCGCCGTCTGAAAGCTTGGTATGGCAATGAAGCGTTTGATACATTGTCTTATCTTAACCGATACTTAATAATAGTCCAAATCCAGATAAAGCTGTTATAGGTCAGCATATTTTTGCCACCCGTAAATCCAGTTTTTTAAAATCTTCAAGGTTAATCATTTTAATTTGAGGGTTCACGACCCAACCATGAACTTAACAGGTTATCGTCAAAAAACAAAACGTATAAGAATGTTCCCAACACAGCATGAGACAAGGCCAACCAAAGCTGCCAGCGTTATTGCCGCAATAACCGTTCCGGAAACGAAGACGGTTTCTCTGATAAAAAATCTCGTTGGATAAAGCCCTAACGACTTAATCCTCAAACACAGTACCGATAACCCGATTAATAAATCAAGCCCTCCCTAAATAGACAAATAGCACCTTGTCTTATAAAAAGGCGCCAGGAGCAAAAGAGATAAAATAATAATCAGAATTGCCATATTTATATTATATTCAACGAAGCAAGACGTCACAGATATTTATTGATAAACCCCGTATATCTAAACAAGGCCTTCAAATTCTCGCTTTTAGGCAAGATATCCACCAATTCCTTTTTTGTCACCCATTTAAAATCCGAATGTTCTTTACTTAAAATAACTTTGCCACGAGCATAATCAGCCAAAACAATGCTTTCTATTGACCATTTTTCCCCAAAGGATTCTCCCCAAAGGCCAAAAATTCTGTTAATCGTTATCAGGATTCCTGCCTCTTCTTTTGCCTCACGGAGTGAGGCTTGAAAAGGCTGTTCTCCGAAATTAATTCCCCCGCCCGGCAAATCCCAATAACCAGCATCTTCAATATCACCGGGACTTCGCTTTAAAACCAAAAATCTGTTTTTCTTCTTGATTAATACGTGAATTCCCGCGCAAAAGTTTTTCATATAATTACGGTTGTAATATTAACTATCTAAGACACTTCCAAGTCGGTCAAATTTCTAAATCCCTCCGTACCCGCGTAATAACGTAGCCATGACTATGCTATTACATAGGTCATAATTTAAAAATTTCTTTAATCCTTTGAGTATTGCCGATCTCTTCGGCTACTACTAATCTTAATTCGTTATCGGACAAACCGAAAAATCGCTTTAAAATCTCTATCTCCGTCTCACAGTCGTAAGGATGAACCCAAATACTTTTTTGTAAAGGGTAAAATCCTAATTCTTTCAACTTCCCCCTGAACGCTTCTCGATAACTCTTTTTAAGTTGGGCTATATCAAAAATGGCCAATCTCCATTTCCTATCCCAATGCCTTGGACGATTAATTTTTAGGTCATTGATCTGTAAAAAACCTGCTTTCATTTTCCCCTCTTTCGTTAAACTGATATAAATCTGAGGGCCCTGCAATTTAATATCGATCAGTCCTTGCCTTTTTAAATTATGGAAAGTATCAAAAACTCTTTTCTTAGGATATTTTCTCCAACGTCGATAATGCCGCCAAAGATTGATTCCAAAATAAGGAGAGGTTGCCGCTATGCACACCGCTCCCGTTATCAATAACCAGTAAAGAATATCTTTAGTAATCGCTGATCGCGGCTTCCTAAAATAGTATTTGTATTTTCTCAACCCCATAATTGTCAACTAACTTTATTTACTCGCTATTTTACGATTATACCACGATTCCATTATCAACGTAATAACTTAGCCATGGCTATGCTATTACGCAAGAATGGACTGGTATAATTAAGGTTGCAGGATGTCTTCTGTCCGGCCGTTAACAGAAATAACAACGCTTTTTACCGTTGGAAATTGCTTTAATGTTTCTGTAATTTGAGATCTGATTGCCGACACCCGGCAGGATCCTCCCATCTGGAATTCCATTTGCTCGTCAAAATCAACCTGGGCAATTTCGTTTTCAATCACTAGTTTTTGAATCTTGACTCCGGAATTGATACTGGTGAAAAATCCCTGTCCCTGCTCTTTGAAAGTTGGGCCTGACAGCAATAACTCCAAAGCCTTTCTCGCCACGGCCTGAGTTTTAGAAATCACTCTCTCAACCGGAAAAACTTTGTTGCAGGAAAACTCAGGGTCAAGATTGCTGTTATTGAAAAAGATTTTGATGGTTGTTATTGTTTCTGGCTCGGGAAAACGGATAGACATGGCAATTTTCTCGTCATTTTCAGGCAAACCAGAAGGATTGTCTTTTTGCAAAACTAAAGTCCCTCCGCTACTTTCAGGCAAAGAAGAAAGCTCAATTACGGCTTTAAAGGGCACAAAATCAGTGGTCATCCAGTCTGCTTGGGCTTGAGCAATGGCAACAGCTAACTCTTTTCCGTCTTTGTCTAAAAGCTTAACTGGAAAAGATGCTTCAAAATACCAGCTTCCCCTAGCTTGTCCTTCTATTATCAAAGGGAAAGAAATAATCTGGTCTGACTCGAGATTATCAATTTTAACATTTTCTGTTTCAATTTTGCCGCATCCTTTGGCGGGCTCTGACGCCAAAGGCGCGCCGTGCTTTACCCATTTTCCCTGACTGCAAATCCAGGTATCTTCATCTCCGCCAATTCCAAAACGAAGGAATAGAATCAACCCTAAAACAAAAATTGCTAATATTAAAATTAAAATTGTTTTTTTCATGGATTATTCGCCTGCCAGCTGACCGCAGGCAGCCTTTATATCTTTTCCAAAGCGATACCTTTCGGTTACCTTGATTTTATCTCTTTCTAAAGCTTCTTTGAATATTTTTAGAGTCGATGGTAAAGAAGGAAAAAAGACTCCGGTAGGATTGTAAAGAATCAAGTTTACGACAAAAAGGGATTTTTTGAATCTTGAAAGTAATTTGGCCAGTTTTTGCGCCTGATCCAAAGAATCGTTAACGCCTCTTATCATTGTATACTCAAACATTACCTGGCGGCTTGTCTTTTCAAGATAGTCTTCTACGGCTTTAAAAACTTCTTTGAGAGGATATTTCTTGTTTATGGGCATAATTTTTGACCTCAGGGTGTCGTCGGCTGCGTGCAAAGAAATAGCCAGATTTATCTGCAAAGGATTTTCAGAAAATTTTTTGATTCCCTCGACAATGCCGACTGTGGAAATAGAAATATGCCTGGCGCCGATATTAAACTTGTCTTTGTCATTTAAAATCTTGATTGCCTCCATGACATTATCGTAGTTCAAAAAAGGTTCTCCCATGCCCATAAAGACGACGCTATTGACCCTTCGGTCTTCTTTTTTCAGATAGCGGTTAAAAAATAAAACTTGCTCAATAATTTCATCAACGGTCAGATTTCTTTTAAAACCCATTTGGCCGGTGGCGCAAAACTCGCATTTTAAAGGGCAGCCAACCATTGAAGAAACGCAAACAGTGTTTCTGCCAGGATAGCGCATTAAAACCGTTTCTATTTTTAAACCGTCAGTTAAGGTTATTAAGGCTTTTACTGTTCTTTTGTCAGAAGAGACGACCGCATCTGCCCGAATCGATAAAGAACACTCTTTCGCCAGTCTTTGCCTTAAAGCCAAAGGTAAAACAGCGGCCTCTTGCCAATCCTCGATCAAATCTTGAAAAACAGCTTTTTGCGCCTGTTTTAAACGGAAAAGAGGCTCCCATAGGAGAGCTCTCTTTAGGTTATCTAAGCCCACGTCTCTTATTAAATCTGGATAATGTAAAGACCTTTTGTTAGCCGCTCATGCAGCTAACCACCCGCCGTCAACTACGAATGTGGCGCCGGTGACATAGCTTGCCTCTTCAGAGGCCAGAAAAACCACTGCGGCGGCTACTTCTTCAGCCTTGCCGATTCTTTTTAAAGGAATGCCGGCCAGAAAAGCAGTCATAGCCTCTTTAGACATGCCCACTTCCTGGATCATGGGAGTGTCAATCGCGCCTGGGGCAATGGCATTGACATTGATGCCCAAAGAAGCCCATTCAATTGCCATGGTTTCAGTCATGCCAATAATCCCTCCTTTGGAAGCGGTATAATGGGCGCCAGCCACTACTCCCACGCCAACTTGGCCCGAAGCAATAGAAGCGATATTGATAATCCTGCCCCATTTGTTTTTTGCCATTTCCTTGGCTGCTCTTTGAGCGCAGAAAAACTGGCCCTTGAGGTTGATATCAAGAGTTTTATCCCAGTCAGCTTCGGTCATATCCATGGCCATTTTTGGCAAGTAAACGCCGGCATTGTTGACCAAAATATCCAGCCTGCCCCATTTATTAACTACTTCATCAAAAACCTTGTCTATTTCTGCTTTATCCACCACGTCCATTTTCCAGGCCAGAGCTTCCCCGCCTTGTTTTTTTATCTCCTCAACGACTTTCTGGCATTCATCTAAATCAATATCTGTGACCGCTACTTTAGCACCTTGTTTTGCCAAAAATAGAGCGTCGACCTTGCCCATTCCTCTTCTGGCTCCTGTCACTAAAGCGACTTTGTTTTTTAATTCAAACATATTATTCAATTTCTAATTTCTAAAATCCGACCTTTTTATACTTTACCCTTTATTTTTAAACCTTTTAGCGAACTCGTACAAGGGCCCGGCTAAGGCTCCCCAAGAAAATCCCCACACCATTTCTGTTAACGGAATGCCCAGAACGGTCGCGCCTAAACTGGAACCGTACAAAAACCAAGCTTGCCACAATATTTCTTCGGCGTTAATAAAGATAATCCTCCCTAATAGATAAGAGCAAAACATAATCAGCATCACCGCCAAACCGCTAGCCAAAGAATTAATTAATAAGTCTTTTCTTTGGCTGACAATCAAAGCTGCGCCAACTAAAAAAGCAAAAGAGCTGGCGAAAATAGAATTCACGCCCCGATAAAATAAACCCAAACAGATAATAACAGCCATCGCTAATATTAAGGGGAGACCGATTGGATAATGAATCTTGTTTTTAATTTGGCCTGCGTACCTCTTCATCAATGCCTCGTAAACCACTGCGCCGATACCGCCGATACAAAACATGAACATCACATCCTCAAGCATAACCAAATGGCTAAATAAAGACGAGTATAAGACACTTTCCGGCAGCCAATAATCATGAAAATATAGAATTTCCAGTATCGGTCCGGCCGGAGCGACCAAAACACTCATTAACAGTTGTTCTTTTCTCGTTCGCTTGCTCAAGATAAACAAAATCAGCCAAACCAATAAAAAAGGGGTGGTTAGGGCTAAATAAAAATACCTGAAAGGCAAAAACATATACTCCATTCTACCAAAGAATGGTGGTTTTGTCCGCCCCTACATTTTCCTGCGGAGTGTGTTAAAATTAGATAATGCGCATCCTTATTGCCTATTATTCAAGGTCAGGCGGCACTGAAAAACTGGCAAATATCATCCAAAAAGAACTCGAAACCAGAGGGCATATTGTTGATGTTGAAAAGGTCATTCCAACAAAAGAGCATAGTTTTCTAGGATGGTGGAATCTTAGAATGTTTAAAAGCGACTGCGACATTCTCCCTATCAGTATTGACGACGCCTCTAATTATGACGCCGTTATAATCGGCAGCCCGAACTGGACCAGGCTTTCCCTGCCCATGACCAGATACCTCAGCTTGATCAAAGGGTTGAAATACAAAACCGTCAGCCTCTTTTCCACCACCGCTGCTTCCCCGGCTCTTGAATGGTATTTTCTTTCCGCCTATCTGCTCGATATGACATTCGTCAGGGCGGTTGAAAAAAAAGACGGTCGGCCGAAAACCAGCCTCATGCTTTCCAGTATCTTGAAGAAATGGACTATTTATTCTGAATACGGCAGAAAAATGATAAACAAATTCTGCACCGAGATTGAAAGCCCGATCGGCTCTATTAAAGAATATTTCTTGAAAAAGAAAGAAATTGACGGCATTAGATCCCTGGCTGTTTTCTTTTCCTCGGTATTAGTCCTTTCTCTCATCTCGCAGATATTCTTGCCCGGTCTGGGAATCAAGATTCTTAACTGGCAGCAATATTCCCTGGTCGCCATTATCATGCTGCTTCCCTTTCTTTCCCTGAGTTTCATAATCGGGCAGAGAAAAATGATACCTTTGGGCAAATACCTCGGCGGCCTGTTCATCACCCTGCTCTGGACAGTGACGGTTAATTTCACCCACCCTGTTTTGGGCCGATTGGTTATCTGGGGCTATTTTCTGATTTTTACCCTGGTCGGTTTTTTCAGAAGCCAAGGCCTGATCGTTTTTACTGGAATAATTTCCATCTTGAGCTACCTTTTCTTGTACTTTGGCTACCGTCAGGAAGGA
>Ga0210057_1008368_pt1 | contig 12269 bp, 9 predicted proteins | sample CryGeyCG2114_010_2_FD_183968 | JGI IMG/M metagenome (GOLD analysis project Ga0210057, IMG submission 183968) | Groundwater microbial communities from aquifer - Crystal Geyser CG10_big_fil_rev_8/21/14_0.10 (SPAdes) (version 2) | ecosystem: Environmental > Aquatic > Deep subsurface > Groundwater ...
CCGGATACGTATAGGGAACCCTTAGAATAAATTGTTAAATTGTCATATTGTTAAACTGTTACATTGTCATTAATGGAAAAGAGATTTTTAAGATTAAATGATATTAGTGCTTATAAGATATCTTTTGAGCTGTCTAATTATATTTTGGGAGTAGTTTCCAAATGGGACATTTCTGCAAGACGAACGGTAGGCGATCAGTTTATTAGAGCTGTTGACTCAATTTCTTCTAATATAGCTGAGGGATTCGGAAGGTATCATAAAAAAGACAAAATCCATTTTTACCACATAAGCTACGGTTCTATTAACGAATGCCTGGATTGGAATGAAAAAGCGAAGATTAGAAAACTTTTAAAAGATGACGAATATGAGCATATCTTTAGAGAACTAAAAACGCTTCCCAGAGAAATCAATTCCTTAATTCAGTTTACTAATCAAAAACTATCAATTTAACCATTTAGCAGTTTAACAATGTAGCAATTTAATTCATGCAATACCAAGTTCCACAATTCATATATCGCGACCCTAAAATTGTTGGGCCTTTAACTTTTAAACAATTTATGTATATTGCCGGCGCTGGCCTTGTTTGTTTTTTGCTTTATTTTATTTTAGCCAAAAGAAGTTTTCTGCTTTTTTTGTTTCTCTGCTTAGTTGTGGTTTTTAGTTCTCTTTTTCTTGCTTTCGGCCAAGTAGGAGGACGGTCTATCCCAACAGCCTCTGCAAACTTTTTTGCCTACACCTTTTCAAATAAACTCTATCTTTGGAAAAAGAAAGAAACCCCATTGACAATTGTAATGCGGAAAGCGCCGCCAGAGGAAAAAAAAGAACAAAAGTCTGAATTTTCTCCGTCGCTCAAGATTGCAGAAAAAAGCAGACTAAAAAGCTTGTCATCGGAAATCGAAACCCGCACAAACTAACCGTTACCACTAATACAATCACTAATTTTGATACGAATTATCACGAATAGAAAATTAGATGGAAAAATTAGTACATAAAGATTTAAGTTATAAAATCATCGGCTTAATCTTTAAAGTTTTCAATAAGTTAGGGTATGGTTATCAAGAAAAATATTATCAAAGAGCTTTGGCGCTTGAGCTTGATAGAGAAAAAATAGATTACATCCAAGAAAAAGAAATTAAACTGGATTATCAGAACAAAACCATTGGAAAGTATTTTCTTGACTTTGTAATAGAAAATAAGATTGTCGTGGAGCTCAAGGTGGCTAATATTTTTTATTCCCAAGACATAAAACAGATTTTAAGTTATCTAAAGGCGAGTGGATTGGCATTGGGTATTTTAATAATCATTACTAAAAGCGACATTAAATATAAACGTATTATTAATATTCGAGATTATTAGCGATTCTAATTCGTGATTTTATTGGTGGTATGCCGAAGCAATCTACGCAAAGATTTTTAGAAATCGACCAAATTAGAGAAGGCGTCATTGTTTTGAGAAACAAAGCTCTAAGAGGACTTTTAATGGTTTCCTCTGTTAATTTTGCATTGAAATCAGACGAAGAGCAAAGCGCTATTGTTTATCAATTCCAAAATTTTCTAAATTCCTTGGATTTTTCCTGCCAAATTGTTATTCAGTCGAGAAGGCTTAATATCACAGGTTATCTTGAAAAATTAAAAGAACTTGAAACCAACCAAGAAAACGAATTACTTCGCATGCAAACAGGTGAATATTACAACTTTATAAAAAGCCTAGTTGAAGCAGGAACAATAATGATAAAAACTTTTTATGTGGTAATTCCTTTTACCATGGGAGAGGCTGAGGGATTTACAGGGCCTAGTCGCTCCCTAATTAAGAAACCCGAAATTTCAACTTTAAGCGAGGAAATGTTTCAAAGATGCAAATCCCAAATCTGGCAAAGAATGGAGTTTGTAGCTTTAGGGCTAAGAAGGTGCGGATTGCGAGCTATTCCTCTCACCACCCCAGAGTTAATCGAGCTTTTCTGGAGCATTCATCACCCGCAAGAGGCAGAAGTTGGATATTATCCGGAAATACCGCCAGAAATAATAACCTAAACATGGACTTACCTTTTTTCAAAAAAAGAACCCGGGACATCAGGACTAATATTTTTGAAAGCGGAATAATCACCGCTCTTGATATAATTGCGCCTTCCTCCATTGAAATTACGCAGGATTATCTGAAACTAGGGGATAGGTGGGCAAGATCTTACTTTATTTTTTCCTTCCCAAGATATCTAAACACGGGTTGGTTTTCGCCTATTATTAATTTGGATGTCCCGATGGATATTTCTTTTTTCATTCATCCGGCTGAAACTGAACATGTTCTAAAACAACTTCGTAGAAAAGTAACAGAAGTCCAGTCAGAAATTATAGAAAGAGAAGAAAAAGGATTAATAAGAGACCCTGTTTTGGAAACCGCTTACCAGGATTTGGAGGTTCTGCGAGACAGACTCCAGACCGCCCAAGAAAGAATGTTTCGATTCGGAATTTATCTTACTGTCTACGCTGAATCCTACAAAGAGTTGAGGGAAATAGAAATGACGCTTCGCTCTATCTTAGAATCACGTCTTATCTATATCAAGCCTTCTCTTTTCCAGCAGAAAGAAGGATTTTTGGCCACTTCTCCTTATGGAATTGATACGATTTTAGTCCATACAACAATGAATACAGATCCTTTATCAAGCGCTTTTCCTTTTATTTCCTTTGACCTTTCTTCAAATGAGGGAATCTTATACGGAATTAACAAACATAATAATTCTCTGATTCTGTTTGATAGATTCTCTTTGGAAAACGCGAATGAAGTCTTTTTCGGGAAGGCGGGTTCCGGTAAATCTGTTGCAGCTGATACACCCGTTTTAATTCGAGAAAAAGAACAAACTAAGTTAACGAAAATTGGGTCTCTAATAGAAGGACTGATAAAAGAAAAAGGCGCTGTACAAATCGATGACGAAATGGAAGGTGTTATTGAGCCAAAAATGGAAGTTTATACTTTTAACAAAGAATTAAAAGGCGAATGGGCAAAAGTAAAAATAGCTGCAAGAAAAAAAGCGCCGGCAGATCTTTATGGAATCAGAACGGCCAGTGGCAGAAGGATTACGATAACCGGCGACCATAATATAGTTTCCCTAAAAAATGGAAAAGTTAATGTTGTTAAAGGTTCTGAGTTGAAAGGAGGAGAATTTATCCCCTTGCCCAGGTTCGTTGCCGAAACGGCTCCGTTTTCAAAGTCCTTTAACCTTTTAGAGCTTTTTAAGTTTTCTGAAGGAGTATATGTTGCCGATGCGGCGGATTTAATTAGAAATAATTATAAAATTTTAAAACAGGTTTCTTTGGATAAAAAATTTGATTTATATCTTTACAAATATCGCGATGGTAGGGTGATACCATTAAAGTATTTCTTGAAAATTCTAAAATATCTCGGTATCAAACCTCAATCTCAAGAACTGAAACAAATCAAAATAGTTTCGAGGAATGGGAAGAAAAAATGCTCACCCGATATTGATTTTAAAATAACTCCTGAATTTTTAAGATTGGCTGGCTACATTTGTTCTGAAGGAACAGTTAGAAACGACCTCATAATTATTACCAATGAAGGTCCTGAAATTCTTTCTGATATAGATTATTGCCTCAGAAAATTAGGGTTCCCATTTTTTTATGCTAATAGAGGAATTGTTATTGACTCGCGTTTATTTATCGAATTAATTAAAGCCTTAGACGGAAAAGGATATTCAAACCAAAAGAAAATTTTACCTTTTATTTTCGATTTACCAAAAGATAAAACTAAACACTATCTTGCGGCTTATTTTGAAGGAGACGGAGGAGTTGAAAGCAACTCGGTAGTTGCTGTATCCAAGTCAAAAAAATTAATCTCAGAAATTTCATATCTCCTATTAAGCTTCGGAATTATTGGAAGAATTTCAAAAACCAGAAAAAAAGCCACAAATGCGAATTGGAAAAGGAAAAAAGTTTATTGGAAAATTTCTATCTCTGGGCAAGATAATCTTCAAAAATTTGCCAATGATATTAGCTTTATCTCGAATCTCAAGAAAGAACGATTGAAAAAAATAACTAATAAAATCTGGAATACTAATGTAGATGTGATACCGGGGTTGGCAAGCGTTTTCGAAGAAATCTACCAATTATTTGGAGTTCAACTCCACGACATTCCTGAAATTTCCGAATGGAAAAGGAATAAAAGAAATCCTTCTCCTCGTCATTTAAAGGAAGTAATAAATAAAATTGAGGAAAGAATTAAAAAGTTTAAAGATTTATCTTCTTCCTTTGAAATTTTGGCGAAATTGCCATCTTTGGCAACAGTTATTAACTTTGGAACAAACGACAAAAACTTTAACAGAGATTTGTGGAAAGTTCTAGGTCAAAGCTGGCGACTGATGAAAAAAGAGGAAGTTAAATCTGACTCAAATAATGTTTTGACAGCTATTCAAGTAACTACTGAAAATTCTTATTCTTTAAACGAAATCAAATCGACGATACATAAGGGTTTTAAAGAAATGGATTTGTCAATAAAACACTTCAACCCCTGTTTACAAAGCGCCCTGATTCAAAGAGCGGAAAGTGATACCGCATATGAAACAATCCATAAGACTGCCGCTTACATCTCGGCTAGCTACAAAGGTCTTTTATCTAAAATCCCGCTTGTTGAAGAAAAATTAGCCCAATTAAAAATTTTAGCTGATTCTAATCTCTTCTGGGACCCAATTGTGGAAATCAGAAAAATTAAGAACAAAAAAGAAAAATACGTTTATGATCTGACTGTTGATAATGAAGTATTTCTGGCAGGCGAAGGAGGAATGTTTATCCATAATTCCTATTGTCAGAAGTTGGAAATTTTAAGATCTTTAATGACTGGCATTGATGTTATTGTTATTGATCCTGAAAACGAATATCAGGTTCTAGCCGATGCGGTTGGCGGCTCCTACTTTAAGATTTCTTTAACATCACCTCATCATGTTAATCCGTTTGACTTGCCCATTCCAAGAGAAGATGAAAGGCCCGAGGATGTTCTAAGGTCTAATATTATCAATTTAGTAGGGCTTTTGAGAATTATGATGGGTGGGCTCACTCCCGAAGAAGATGCGATTATTGACAGAGCTTTAACTGAAACTTATGCGGCCAAAGATATCACTCCAGAGTCTGATTTTTCAAGAATCACGCCGCCGTTAATGTCGGATTTTGAACAGGTACTAGAAACTATGGAAGGTGGTGAAAGTCTGGTGAGAAGAATTAGAAAGTTCACAATGGGAACTTTTTCTGGGTTTTTCAACCAGCCTTCTAATATTACAATGGATAATAAATTTGTCGTTTTTGGCATCAGGGATATGGAAGAAGAATTAAAGCCAATGGCAATGTTTATTATTTTAAGATATATCTGGAACACTGTCCGTTCTCAACTTAAGAAAAGAATTCTGGTGGTTGATGAAGCCTGGTGGTTAATGCAGTCTGACGATGGAGCTTCGTTTTTATACGGCATTGCCAAAAGAGGTAGAAAATACTGGTTGGGAGTAACAACTATTACTCAAGACGTAATAGATTTTATGAAATCAACCTATGGCCAGCCAATAATCAACAACTCTTCTATTCAACTTTTAATGAAACAAAGTCCAGCGGCAATTGATTTAGTTCAAAAAACGTTCAATCTAACTGAAGAAGAAAAGTATTTGTTACTTGAAGCAGCAGTGGGCGAGGGCTTATTTTTTGCCGGCCAAAAACACGTGGCAATAAGAGTTGTCGCATCTTACGCTGAAGATCAAATTGTAACCACCGCGCCAGAAGAAATTTTAAAAATAAAAAGAGCTAAAGAAGAATTAGCTGAATAAAAATAGATATGTCGCCTGAAATTTTAATGTTTATCCCGGCTTTGTTTTTAGATATTATCGGTCTTCTGCTTATAATAGTGGGCTTGGACGATTTTGGTTTTACTGACATTATCGGACTAATAATTATTGGTGGATGGATTTTTTTCAAGTCTTTTGGCGTTGAAGGCGCAAAAGAAATAAAAGAAATATCAACAAAAACCAAAACAGCCGGCTCAACAAGAGTAGGAGCAAAAGCTGGAGTGAAAAAAATTGGGGCAAGAAAATGGCTAAGAATAATCTGCTTTGGCGGAGAACTTATTCCGTATATAGGGGCGTTCTTTTTTTGGACAATTTTAGTTTGGGGGGAATTAAGGAAACAATAAAAAAATAAATAAAATGAGTTTAAAAGTCAAATCTTTAATTTTTTCACTTCTGTTTATCGGACTATCATTAAAAGCTGGCTTTGCTTTCGGTCAGAAAGTTGAGATAATCTACCCCAACCTCCCTTCTTTTTTTAATGCAGATTCTCCCAATGTTATTTCAGAAAAAATAAAAAACAATGAAATAGAAAAAGACAAAGCTTTTCCTCTTTATATAAAATATTTCTATGGGTTGGCGATAATGCTTTCTGGGTTTATAACTTTGGTTGTTATTGTTTATGGAGGGTTTAAATACGTTATTTCTTCCGGGAATCCGGCTTCTCTAAGCGCTGCCAGAGAATGGATTTCGGGAGGAGTGATTGGTCTTCTTTTGATTTTATCAATACACATAATCCTCATTACTTTAAACCCGAATCTGATAATGCTGGGGCTTTCTGCTCCGGCTATTGAGAAATGCGACTGCTCCAGCGCAAGTTTATCTCCTTATTGCCAGGTCCAGTGCAAAACTCCTCCTCAAGTTGAAGAAACAAAAGAGTATTGGGCAGAAATCCCAACAGGTAGATTAATAGAGAGAGTTTTAAAGAAAAGCGAAGAAGCAAGAGATGTCGCTAAAAAAACTCTGGAGGTGGCTAATCGGTTAAAAGAGGCAACAGCAGAACTTCAATCATTATTATTAGAATGCGGATGTCGGGTATCAAATTGTGATAGCAGTGGTTGTAGTTTTATTTCCTGCGGCTCGCCTGTTCCGGCGGGTAAGCCCATCCGGCCTTGTCCCGATTGGGACAGAATAGATGCTTTGCTTAATACGCATTGCACAAATCCCGACCCAAGCGCTCCTCCTCCGGCCTATACAAGCTTCCCATTTGGTTGTTTTTATTATTATTCAACAAATCCAAATGATCCAACAGATTGCAGTTGCATGAATCCGGATCCGATCGAAGGGAAAATCACTTGTAGAGGTGAACATGGAGGCTGTTGTCCTATGCATGGTTTTTGGGGGGTTTGTGGTGTCACTGATTGTCAAGGGATAGGAGGCGGTCGATGTCCTGAATACCCAGGTCACGATTGCCCAGAAACCTGGTTAATTGGCGGCCCATCTTTAGAGCCCGTTTGTACGGTCGGAATAATTCCAGGCCTTATTGGAGAATTAAGCTATTGGAGAGGTAAAACCATTTCTGCTTATAACGCCTTAAGGAAAGAATATATTTATTTAAAAGCAGCCGAAGGAATGGTTAAGAATACTAACTTCCTGGAAAGCTATCTAAACTTTAATAACTATAAGGAAGATCTTACATACATAGAAGAAGTAAAATTAAATCCATGGAAAGATATCGACTTGAAAAAAAGCCCCTTAACAGGACAAATAGAAAGCGAAGATCCGGCTACGTTTTATGTTCTGAAAGACGAAATAGCAGAAATGTTCGACGCAATAGAGCACTCTACTTTTGAAAGCGACAACCCCTATGTTCAGCCTCCCGGAGGGCCTGCTCCTCCGCCGCCCGGAGGCAGTGATTGTAATTTTTGCGAGATACCGCTCCATTACACGAACGCGGTACCAACTACTGAGATAAGAGATCATTTCGCCTCTCTCTTCCCCAATAGCAAGATAAATTCAGACTGCGATGGAATGATGTGCTGGGATTATGTCATCCAAGAAGCAAAAAAAATGGGATGGAACCCCGTAGTGTTGCTGGCTTTATGGGGGGAAGAAAGCGCCTTTTCACAAAGCGATGCTTGGGATTTAGGCATTGTTGGATATAGCGGCGGGTCAGATATAATTCCTCAGATGCAAGGCTTTAAGGAAATCGCCGACAGCTATTCGGATTGGTGCACAAACACAGAGGACCATTGCGGAACTGACTTTTGCTGTTTTATGAAATTTTGGGCGGGGGGACCTAGTTGTTCTTTTTACACCCCTGATGACAATTCTAAATTCTATTCAAACTTTTATTCTTTCTATACACAATTAGCCCCTACTTCTGATTTAAGCGCTGCCCCTAGCGGGGAATGCAGCCCTTACGGCCACGGAAGAACAATTCTTGCCATACCAGCTCTTTTACAGAACGATCCAAATTGGGCGTCGGTTCCGATGAATACCTGTTCTTTTACTCTTGGTACATATTCTCCACCGTGTATAAATAAAACTGGGTGCGGCTGTGGGCCAACCAGCCTCGCAATGATTTTAAGATACTTCGGACAAGATGTTTATCCCGGAGACATGGGAATAGGCAAAGGACTGGCGGAACAACTACTAAACGGTTCCGGAGGAGGAGTCAGGTGCGATCAACCGGGTTCTTATTATGGCGAGTTAGCAGAACTGGCTAAAAATACATACGGGATTTCTTACACAATATATGGAGGAGGCACAAATTTTGATACTCTCCAAGGCGAAATAAGAAACGGACATCCAATTATGGCTTCCTGTGACTGCTGGGGGGAAGGATGTTGGGATCATATAAGCGTTATAAAGGGTATCGAAGACGGATATGTTTATTTCCAAGACACTATCTTAGGAGAAAAAGTTTTTACAGTTGAGGATGTTCAAAATAATTTTGCTTGCGAAGCTTTTTATGCTTTTTCTCCGCCTTCTTCCCCACCACCTTCACAACCACCTGCGGAAGGATTTATTCAACTAGGGTGCAGCGAGCCAAATCCTCCAGGAACGAATAAGGATTATAATATTGGACTTCTTCGATACCACGCCGTTGATCCAACCTTCAAAGATTTTGTTTGTATAGATCATCCTCAAGACCCAACTGATCCCCCAAAATTTCAAAGTATTTTAGGAAGGATTCCAGAAATCGCAAATGTATATGCCGCCAACGACGAAAATTATTCTTATCCTGTCCATTTAATTGGATTTAGAACAACTTCCAGAGAAGATATAAGAGTTCCAAGCTCAGGATATCCCCATATCGATCAAGGGTATGACGTAACGGTTATTTACGCCGACGATAATTCTATAGCCCTTAGGTATGCAAAAAGCGATCATGTCTCTTATTTGCCGGACATAGGAACGTATGGTGGTTATACAGTCTATATCAAAGACATAGATATAAATGATAATTTGTGGCAGGGTGTCAATTTTAATTGTTTAAATGGTACAAAAAATTTACCGGGATTATCTGCCGGAAATACTATCGGCAAAGCTAGAGGGTCAGAAATCGTTGTGGCCATTAGAGATACAGGATCTCTAATGGACCCTCGCTGGATACCAGATTGGTGGCGAGGATCAGGATTATCGTGCCCTTAAAAAGTTAAGTAAATTTTTTTAAAATGCAACCAGAAAAAAACAATTTGAATATCTTCCTTAAAATAACTTTCTTAGCTATTATATTAATAGTTCTTAACTTATTTTTGGGTCAAAAAAATACTGATTTTAATCAGAACTCAATAACCGCTAACGCGCAGGAGGAACAGGCCGGTGGGGATGAATTCACCACTACTTGTACGGATAAAATAAACGTAAAAACTACTATCGGACCATTAGAAGTAGATGTTGGCGGACCCAACGAGTTGGAAATGCCAATTGGAGAAGCAACCGATGACGCTGAAAAAATGGCTGAAGATATTATGAAAGAATTGGAAGTGATTATTTCAGCTTCCCAGAGCGAAATAGACTCTGCTACAAATATTGTCAGCTTAGCAAAGGCTTGCGATGAAGGTAATTGCCAAGGTAATTGTGAACAGCAAGGAGGAACTTGTTCTTGTGAAGAGTCTTCCTGCGCCATACGTTGTGACGAGCCCCCTAGTACTTGTACAATGGGTTGCCCTCCGCCACCCGGACCTTCCAACTGTTGTTACAATGCAGGAATAGGATGTGAACCGCAAGATTGTACTACGTCGTGTCTTACTTGTTCTACATCGGGTCCTTCGGGAGGTGTATGTCCTATCACAAATATGGAAGGGATAGCAACAGAACAACAAAACATTGAAAATCAAGTGAATAGAATAAGCACATCTGTGGGCATAATCGAAGAAAAATTCACTGCAAAAAATCATCCGCCAATTGGGGTTTGGAAACTTCTGTTGGACTTAAATCTCAATCTGCCAATAATAGGTCAGGTAAGTCTGTACACCCCTTTGTGTGTCTGCGACCCTCTTGCAAACACAGGAGTTTGTCTTAGTCCACTTCCTTTAAATTTCGGTTCCTGCACAACGGAAGAAGATATGATATTAGATAAACTTTACAAGGCAAGAACTGGAAACTACCCCATTGGATTAGGAAGTGCGCTCAATCTTGTTGAAAATCCCCCGGGACTGATTGGTTGCGTTTCAGATTATGCGCGTGAAATGGGAGAAGAAGGAGATTTACCAGAAGGACAGCCTATCCAAGAATTGTTTAGCTGTCCCCAGGCAATAGAAGCGGGATATTTAAACGAAAACCCAGAATGTTTATCAAATAAAGAAAAATGTCTATGTTATGGCTCTTCCGAAGGAACCCCAGAAAGAGCTGATAATTATGTTTGTTGCACAACTCGATAATCTTTAACACTAAAATTTTGCATTAGAAAAATAAATAAGTTTATTTCTCGGGCTCCGCCCTTAAAATAAATCTATGATAAAAAAAATAATCTTAATATCTTTTCTAGTCTCGTTGTTTTTGACTATTGGCTATTTTGCTTCAGCCGCAAAAATCGAATTAAATTATCCAACTTTACCAGGCGGCATTTCAATAAATCCCAATAGCACAAAGCCTCTTTTACCCCAGTATATAAAATATGCTTTTTCCCTGGCTCTTTGGATATCGGGACTTATAGTTTTCATATCTTTAGTCTGGAGTGGGGTCAAATATGTTTTATCGGCAGGAAATCCTGGCGCCGCAAGCGACGCTAGAGAAGGCATAACTGCCGCAGTTTTAGGCCTTGTTGTTTTATTGTCTTCATATATACTTTTAATAACCATAAATCCCCAGCTGGTACTGATTCAACCTACTATTTCTGCAAATTGGGGAATAACTGTCTATGCAGCTGCGGATTGTAACAATGGAGCAGGAATAGAAGGCCAAGATTTCTTTTATATAACGAAAACCTCCGAGTTCAATGTTGAAACCTCTGAAGGTGTACGTTTTGCCATTTCTTCTATTAAGTTTAATGCTCCACCTGGATCTTTATCTTTAAAACTAATTAGAACATGGACAGTCTACGATGCGACAGGCGGCGCAACTGAACATACATCCGAAGAGCAGATAAACAACGACAACCTCGATCCGAACAATCAGTGTGTAAATATATTCCCTTTACCTCCTGTTAGTTTTATCGAATTTTATTGGAGACTACCAGGAGTTAATCTTGTAAATATTAATGGAATAGAAAAAAATGTTCCCGATAGTGTTGCTCTTCTAGATTCAGAATTTAATGATAAGGTGACTGATATAATTTTAAGAAGCCTAAGCCAACCCACAAAGTATGGCGCGGTTTTACATGCTGCTCAGAATTTTTCACAAGAATGCCAGGTTTATATAGAAGAAAATTCTGTAGGTTTTTCCATAAACTGGCCCGATCATAACCTTCCGAGTCTGTACGAAATTGAGGCAAATACAGCTACATCGATTTCTCAATACCCACATCCAGGTGGATTCGGAGTTTCCTCTGTAACTGTTTTTAGTCCCGACAATAGAACAGAATATGATGACCAAGGGGTAACCTTTTACCGAGAACCGAATTATCAAACTCCTATGGAAATTAACGGCGTGACACGACATCATGGCGGAATAGTTCGTTTTGTTGGAGACCCGAACACGAATGATGCTACTTCAATAAGAATAGACGGTAAGTATATCGCAATCTTATTTGACGAGAGAGATTTCCAAAGCGGCTGTCAAGTTTTTGACAAAAGTGACCCAAACCTAAGAGACGATCAAATAGGCAAGTGTTTCTGTGTTACGGGCTGGTGGTGTCACGACTGTATGGAATCTTTTATGATTATTCCAACAAAATAAGACAACCCTCCAAAAATAACAACCGCCTGGCTGATCTGTACCCCAAAAAGTGGACACGAAAGTGCCCACTTTTTGTATTTAGGGTAAGATAATAATTAAACAACGTTCTTGGCAGACGCTACAAAACACATGAGCAAAAGAATATTTACCAAAGATC
>Ga0210057_1008369_pt1 | contig 12267 bp, 14 predicted proteins | sample CryGeyCG2114_010_2_FD_183968 | JGI IMG/M metagenome (GOLD analysis project Ga0210057, IMG submission 183968) | Groundwater microbial communities from aquifer - Crystal Geyser CG10_big_fil_rev_8/21/14_0.10 (SPAdes) (version 2) | ecosystem: Environmental > Aquatic > Deep subsurface > Groundwater ...
ATTGATAATTTGTACTGTAATGGTATTGTATAAAATACATTTTCATTGATAAACTTCTACGTCAAAACAATGATTCATCCTATATATTACCCATATCTATGTGTTATAATTCTGATCATTGAAATTAATTTATGTCAAGATAAACTTTGACACACATAATATTATTATACGAGTGATGAATCCATATTTAGATTTAGATAGTGATGATGACGATACTGCGTCTCTTAGATTCTGGATTTATTCGGTGGATCGTGACACACCAGATAGGGTATACGGAGAAATAAAAGATTTGTTTGATGATGAGGGAAGAATGTATGAGGCAGGAGTATTTGAATCAAATGTACTCAAATATTATTTGAATATTAAACGAATACTTCCTGGAATTCCAATTGAAGATCGGATCAATTTTATAACTCGATGGATAGATTATATTTATGAATATGATTCTTCTCAGAATAACATGAAGATAGAAGACATCTTTTCGAATGTTATGAGTATATTTTTTAGTAGTGGTGCATTTACGGAATTAGAAAAACATGAAATCTTAAATGGGTCTACCCTATACAAAGATGTTCAAACTAAAAAAGCAGTAGTATATAATCCATCAGTATCATATTCTTTACAACAACTTGTTAATATATACAAAAAGAACAATGATCGAAAAATACGTTCAGAAATACTTAAAAAAATCAAAGAATACCTACGTAATGGAGAAATACCAACTAAAAAAATGCTTCAAACTTTTCCAGACGATAGAACACAATTAGGTAAACTATTCAAATTTTATAGACAATCCGATATAGCTAGTTTAATGACTAAAGAGGGATTACGTCCATGTGAAATGGATTACATTACTATGGAACGTTTTTATAATATGAAACATAATGATTTACCACAACATATTATATTGTTTAAAATGCCATCAGGTACATGGGGTAGTAGACTCCGTAAGAAAGGTATGTGCATTGATGCAAAACAACAAAAGAAGGTATGGAACGCAAACGATGCTCCGTATGTTTTCTGTAAATGGGTTCGAAAATATCCTAATAGACCAGGGGATATGTGGATGACTCCTAAAGTACCATTAGTAAAGTACTATGCTATATATGCTGGAACAGGTAGAATATATTTAACAGAAAATGCAAAAACACGTCTAAGCAAAATAATAATTCCAAGTTCAAACAAAATGTATTATACACCTAAAACAATAACTGCATTTGTGTTGAAAGAACAAAAAAATAAAGTAGCTGTTGGCAATTGTCAAGGTACACATGGTGTAGGTAACACACATGGAAATATGACCATAACACCATATGATATTGTGAGCGTAAAAGCATATAATACAAAATTTAATTACATTGTACGTAGGCCGAAACCACCCGCAAAAAAATCAACACCAAGTCCAATTCGGCGTAGTCCGCAAGTAAAACAAAGTCCAATTCGGCGTAGTCCGCAAGTAAAACAAAGTTCAGTTCGTCGTAGTCCTACAAAGAATACACAATGTTTAGCCATTACAAAAACTACGAATAAGCGCTGTTCTCGTAAAATTTGTTCTGGATGTAGTAAATATTGCAAAACACATTCAAAAATGTCTAAATAAATCCAAAATGTACACAAATACTAAATATACAACCTTATTTGATTTTCATAAAATTGATACTAAAGAAAACGTATCTAGTAAACGTAACATAATTATGTATCTATTAAATCCCACTCTACCACCCAGTTTGCGAGAACAAGTAACATATCCATTTGGAGAATTTTGGTGTGCATTGACAAGTATACCAATGATACTTTTTGGTATTACAAATGTATCGATTTATCATGATTATTCAAGTTTCATTGTTCTTGCTATGGGATGTTGTTCATTTCTATCACATATATATCCAATCAAATTATTTCATACCATTGATTTAATTGCAGTATTCATTCTCGTAATGAGTATGTTATATAACTATCGATGTTTTGATGTTGAACTTGTCTCATATATATTTATTACATTAGCAATCGGATTTCTAGACAAATCGATGGCAGATATATATTCACCAATTGGACCTACATCATATAACACATTCTTACATTGTATATGGCATTTGAATTCTGGAATGTTACTGTCTATGTATCTAGATAAAATACATAAAATGACATAATTTTATATAGTAACGCTTCGTTGATAAGATGAGCAAGTTATTTTATACAACAAATCATAATTTTCTAACAACTGAAATGAAACAAACACGCTGGTATGTTATGATAGATCCAGATGGAGTAATTTCGTATTTTGAGAAACTAAATCGACATCAATTCGGGCAAAAATATTGGTTTCACAATAAATATGTAAATTCTTTTGAACGTAGAGAATCAGATAAGGAAGAAGATAAACCTACATCATTACGTGGACTTAAATATAATTACTATTTTATTTCTGGAAAAGGATACAACAAATATATGGTTGAACTCGCGTTTTGTCCTCATCATACAAACTACAATTTATATCATGGAACTCTTCTATTGGAATTTGATACAGAATTAACTGACGAAATAAAAAAACGAATAGTCATATTTCGTGATAATACTAACTGGGAAAGAAACAAATTCGATCAAATTAAGCTTTTTTGTGCTACGAATCCAGATATTATGACAATCGGAATACTTGGCATACTATTTTCACTTTTGGTTGGTATATGTGTTGGTCTTTATCAATACATAATTTCATATTTTTAACGACAAAATGTAATAAAAACTTGATTGTATTATTTAAACAATATCATTATTTTTTTTGCAACAACATTTTTTGCAACAACAAGACGAAGAGTAACACGTAGATGCAAAAGTAAATAATACAATCGTAGATGCGATTCCAAGAAATACGAATCCAATAATGCGGTACAGTTGTTCATGATCAGATTTTTCCAACTGGAAATATGATACATTTGCTACCACATTTCCATTTCCAGGAATAATACCGATGCAAAGATCTTGACAATGGATCGTATGTTCTCCTTTTGCATATATCACAAGTTTTTCTTTTCCAGGTGTAACACATTCGAAATTGTAAGTATCACCACTCAAAGTAACAAATGTGTTGTAACAATCGCTTTCAATATCATCAATGCATTGAGTAGTATTGATTTCGATGATTTTTCGTTTTTCAATGCACGTTTCAGAATATCCGATAGAAAACATTGCCGTCAAAATTCCAACACTTGCAATGAATAAAATCGTAATTATCACAATAAATATGCAAAATATGTAGTTGCTACTACATGTCTTGGATGTTGTAGGTGTTTCTTCAACATTCTCTTTGATCAAATCTTCTTTGGATGAACTTTGAATAACCATGTTTCTTTTTTTCTTGATATCTTTTTGTTTTTGGTTGGAAAGTAAAACTTGGTCAATCGATAAATGTTCCTAGTTCCTAGTTTTGATTCGGTGAATTGATTCGGTGAATTAAAACCAATTTTGATAATTATTTCATTAAAACAACCATGAGTATTCGCAGATTATTGTTTACCATTCGTCTTGACGGAAAGTTTAATCCGAAAGCTGGAATTCTACATATCGATCAAGAATCGCTGCATTCAGGATGGCGTCGACCAGCAGTTATCAAACCAGAACACGCTGAATACCAAAAAATTGTGCGCATTGTCAAAGATGATGTCACTGTAGGAGTTATTCGATTGAATGATAATGTAGATTTATCGAGCATTATGTATGAAAAAAGAGTTGATGATTGGCCAAGTTTCCAAAGATGTTTTAAGAGCAAATTTATAAAAACAGCATATTTGGGAACCCACCTTGTTGTGTGGTATTATGCATGGAAATTGGCATTATTTTAAAAAAAATATGTATTACACTTATTTATAAAATTATTTGGCAGATTTGGTATACAATCCAGAATAATACTGTGTAAAATACTCAGATGATTCATCTGGTTTTTTACGTCCTCTTGCATGTCTAATTTCTCCATTCAATACAATGGTCTTGTCTAAGACAACACATTCATCACATGCAGTAGTGGTAAGTTTGTTATGAGAATGATGGTGACAAACATGTTTATTGCACCATGTACATTGTCTAGGTTTACATTCTTCAAAACAATTTCTATCATTAGAATAAAAGCAAACCATCCCAGCAAGTTCGCATGTAGTATCTGCCATTTTTTATATAGGTGTTAGAAGTCTAATATAATGGTTTTGAATTGTTTTTATTTACATTCGGTGAATGTTTTTAATTGTTTCGGTGAAAATGTTTGAGATATATCATTTGGCAGTTGCAGATTTGGTATGCATTCCAGAATACTGTGTAAAATACTCAGATGTTTCATTTGGGTTTTTACCTCCTCTTGCACGTCTAATTTCTCCATTCAATACAATGGTCTTGTCTAAGACCATACATTTATCGCATGCAATAGTATCATATGTGTGATGAGCATGATGGTGACAAACATGTATATTACACCATGTACAACGTTCACATCGTTTATCTCCCAAATAATAACTACAAGTTCTGTATTTAGCAACTTGTGACCAAATATTTCCAGCAAGTTCGCATGTATTTTCCATCTTTCGTGTAGTAGTTAGAAGTCTAATTATTGTTTTTTAATTTTTAATTTGAATTTTTTAATTTGAATTCGGTGAATGTTTATTAATCTGTTTTTGGTATGTCAGTATACTGGGTAAAATACTCAGATGTTTCATCAAGTTTACGTTCTCTGGCATGTCTAATTTTTCCATTCAATACGATGGTTTTGTCTAAGACAATGCATTCATCACATGCAGTAGTAGATGCCTCACATTCATCAGTAGTAATGTAGTATCCAAGTTTTTGATGATAATGATTGAAACAAACCATTTTTTTACACCATGTACATTGTCTAAGAGCATATTCAAAACAAAATCTACCAGAATAAAAACAAACCATCCCAGCAAGTTCGCATGTATTTTCCATCTTTCGTGTAGTAGTTAGAAGTCTAATATAATTTTTTTTAATTTTTAATTTGAATTCGGTGAATGTATTGTAAATTCGGTGAATGGTTATTTTTTGTAATTGTTTGAGATACATACATAATATCTCTCATGCAATCATGAAACACGGAATCGGAGCAAGTTTCATTCACTATACCTATGTACTTGGAAAACGGCTGACAATTGTATATAGTGAATATTACAAACGAAGTTACTTGATTGGTGTTGAATTTGCAAGAACACTACTTGGTCGTCAGACTTTCAATGTCTATAGAACTTTGGTAAAAAATGGTTATCGCCTAAAACGTGCATCTGAAACGGATCTTTCTTTTATGAGAAAGAATTCACTACATTCACATGCCAATTCGATGACATTTGTACCATACAAGGCACTGAAGTATGCTTTTATGACTACATTTTCAAGTTTTCCGAAGTCCCACATGTCTTCGTGGCCAAGACATAAGAAACCATCTGGAAGGGTGATTCGTCGCAAGAATCCGTACAATGTATTCAGATCACTACAACAAATCTAAAAAATGATGTATATAAAACATGTTTTGTAGTATAAAGTATATATATGACAGATCAACTGATTTTTTCAAATACAATCGATATAGATGAATTTGATCATCCAAATGATGAGAATGTGAATATTCCTTCAGATCCAATTCTAGATTTCGAAGTTCATATACGTGTTCAACAACGTAATGCACGACAACGCATAACTACTATTGCTGGTATACCAAAAGTCGTAGATCATAAACGTATATTAAAGTTTATGAAAAAGAACCTAAGTTGTAATGGATCTACTGTTAAACATGAAGAACATGGAACCATTATACAATTACAAGGTGATCATCGTGAGAGTGTTTCTAAAATACTTATTTCTCAAGGAATTTGTGACAAAAAACAAGTACATATACATGGGGTTTAATTTATATATCGAAAGTTTGGTGTTAAAAATGAAATTTTAAAAAATACACGTAAATTTATACACATTTTATTTTTTGCTAAAAACTATAATATCATGAAAGAACTTAATGATAAACCAAATAGTAATAAACGTAGTCGATATAATCTTCGATCAAATAAAACTTGTGTAGAGGATAATGTTGAACCTTCTGAAAAAAGAACAACCGTTGTTGAAAATATGGAAATTAAACCTTCAGGTACATCTGATATAAAAGTACCACGTATTCTCATAATGAATGAAGAAGAAGATACAGATACAGAAACCGAAACAGGCCAAGAAACCGAAGAAGATGATGATTATACTACAGATGAAGACGAAAGTATGAGTCTTGGAGAGTGTGATACAGATAGCGAAGAAGAAGAGGAAGAATTGTCTGATGATGATGATTTTATCAATGATGAAGATATCGAAGAGATGAGTCATGAAGAAATAAGAAAGAAATTAATGAAACTCTCAAAAAGTGGAGAGAAATTACTTGCAAGTGTTGCACCTAAAATTATAGGAAATTATGCAATCTCTCTTGCAGATCTTACTACGAGTAATTCTAAGTATTTGGATGAAACACTGGTTTCTGAACTAAAAGATGTTGCAACATATATTCTTCATGAACTTCCAACTCCAGAAAAAATACTTCAGAGTAATCTGAAAACAGAGGATAAAGCCGATATAATAGAAATGTTTATGGTACTAGAACATATGGATCCATCCGATCATGGAACACGTGAAATGAAAAACCTGATTCTAAACAAACTACGTAGTCTCAGTGTCGATAAGGAAACCCGAAAAGAAGAAGATCGTATTCGGACGGTGAAACAGAACGTTTCTCTGTGTTCATTACGTCGTAAAGATGTGTTTCCAGAGATTCGTAAACGTATTCTCGAGTCCCATTTCACAGAAGCAAACAAACTATATCTTTTACATCAAATGGATGCATTACATCAACAGCGCGACGAGGAATTCGGAAAGTTCATTAAATGGTTTCAATTCGTACTTAGTATTCCGACAGGTGAAAGTAAACGACATATTACAATCTGTCCAACATCCAGTATAGAAGAAAAAGCGCAATTTATGTTTGATATTCGCAAAGAACTAGACTATCATGTATTTGGTATGAAGAAAGTCAAAGAATACGTAGAATGTGAGATCTTTCATTATCTTTCGAATCCAAATGCTACTGGAAAGTGTATGGGACTATGTGGACCTCCTGGTGTTGGAAAGACATGGATAATGAACGTTATTGCAAAGGTTATCAAGCGTCCTATTATCAAAATCCCTCTTGGTGGAAAACACGATGTATCTGTTCTTTCAGGTCATTCTTTAACATATGTTTCCTCTTGTCCTGGACAGATCGCCAAAGGATTTGTCGAAACACAATGTGTGAATCCAATTATTCTATTCGATGAGGTAGACAAGATAGAAAGTCGACATGGAGACAGTATTGCGAACAACCTAATTCATGTGGTAGATCCAGTCCAAAACTCCGAATATCATGACGATTATGTATCGTTTCCATTCGATATATCACAGGCATTATCTGTGTTTATTATGAACAAAAAAGAAACAGTAAATCCCATTCTACTGAATCGTATGAATATTATTGAACTAAAGGGGTATGATATGAAACAAAAGGTACATATGGGACGTGATTTCCTATTGCCACGTGTTCTTAAAGAATACAATTTCAAGGAAGACGATATTCTTTGTGATGATGCGGTTCTTGAGAAAATTGTGTTAAATACCAAAGAGGAACCTGGTGCTAGATTCTTAACCATTTCCTTAAACACAATTGTGAAACGGTTGAATGTTATGAAGAATCTATGGGATCCAAAGAAAAAAGATTACCCTGATAGCATCAAAAGTAAACTTCCAGATTACTTTATCAACGACTTTAGTTTACCACTTAAGTTGACAGTTTCACACATTGATACCCTACTTCCGGTGAAACATGAAGATACTAGTCGTAATCGTATGTATCTATAAATTTCAATTCGGTGAATTTATAATAAAGAATTTACCAAAATTTTGTGTAGTATAATCATCCCCAATTTATAGACATTTTTTTTGTGGTGTAAAATATGGTACTTGGATTATGCATATATCTGTGTGATAAGTTGACATGTGGCATATGTTGTTGTGCTACACAGCAAGTTTGTAAACTGCATCAAGTTAAAATTGGGACGGTTTTTATTGCATTATGTGGTTTTCTAGCAACATACATTCTTTTTCTAGTTGGACATCATACTTCGAATGAAATACTCATCAAAGTATCATACGGATTGTTTGGAATATCTGTAATTATGTTATGTCTGGTTGTATATTTTTGGTTGCTTACATTTGAATGTTGCGATGCTGATTTTTGGCTCAAAAAATGCTGTTGCATACCACCAGAAAAACAAGATGACGATACAGAAATTGACGAAGAACCTAAAAAAGAAACTGAATCATACGAAATTGAAATGGATGTATATCCAAAACTGGAACATATATCATATATTGAACCAGGTGAGATCGTATAAATATAGAAAAAGTGACTTATAATTTTTTTCTTTATTACTATTTACTAGTATGGGCATTCCTTCTTTTTTTCGTGTAATAATACAAGAGTATCCTGATATTCATTTCTGGAACGAACAACTTTCAATTGATCATTTGTTTTTTGATTTTAATTGTTTAATATATGAATGTGTTCAACAATTACAACGTATTCCATTGGATACCTTTGATTCTCCAGATAAACAGTTATTAGATACAATTTGTGAATATACACAACATATCATATGTGATATTGTCAAACCACTAAAAAGTGTATACATTGCGATAGATGGACCAGCGCCAGTTGCTAAAATGGTACAGCAACGTTCCAGAAGATATAAGCGTATGCTCGAGGATCAATACAAGGAACCGCTACACGCAGCTTACAAACAAAAAAGAACATATAATTTCGAATTCGATACAACTCGTCTTTCTCCAGGAACCGAATTCATGACTAAAATGAGTGAACATATACGTGAATTCGCAAAAAGTGGAGGATTTTGTAAGCATCTACGTACTGCTTCTGCAAGAAAGGGATTTTCTGTAAGTATTTCAGATAGTAACTTACCAGGAGAAGGAGAACATAAAATTATGAAGAGAATCAAGACCTTCCGTAAGGATACATCAACACTCGACGATCGTGTATCGATTTATGGTCTGGACGCGGATCTTATTGTACTTTCTATTGCTTCTCGAAAGAATCACATCTATATACTTCGAGAACCACGCTATTCTGATGTAGAACAAGAGTTTTATTCTGATACGGAATTTCTATATATTGATATTGACAAGTGTAAAATTGGATTTCTACAACAATATCTACCAAATGCGCCCGTAAGAGATGCATATCGTCTACTAGATGACTTGGTTTTCCTCACATTTCTTTGTGGTAACGATTTCGTTCGTGCTCCTCCATTTTTACAGGTCAAAAGTGGTGGTATGGACACAATTATGGGATTGTATACACGTTCTCGTCGAAACACACAAGATTGGCTTGTAGACAAGAGAACCGCGCAGATTAATATACGACTTTTGATGCGTATCTTCGAGGAACTAAGTCGAATGGAAAAAGTACAGCTACCAAAACTCGATGATCGCATTCAACGGTGTCTCGCGGAAGATACGGTCATTGTTTCCAAGGATAACATACGGGATCGAGAAAAGAACATGACTCCACTGAAAATCCATCTGGCTCGTTGGCAACACGAGGAATTTTTCAGTCGTTGGTATCCAGAACGGGAGAAGGATGGATCACGAGAGTATTTCAGCGAGTTTCGCTATGCCGATCCTGAAAAATGGTATTCTTGGTTGTTTCATGTACCCAAGGTTACGGACGATATTATAAACGACTATCTGGAATCACTTGCATTCACGTTTATCTACTATTATGAGGGAATTTCGGGACTTTCATGGCATTACGCATATTATCCACATGTACCTCCTCTTCCGAGCGATGTTTCGGAGTATTTGCAGAACAAGTACAAAGATATCTACGATAACATATCTATGACAGAATTTCTAAAGTTTAATCTCGCAAATAACAGTAAAGCTCCACTGACTCCATACCAACAGTTGTGTATGATCTTTCCACCACCAAAATTGCGTGAACTGTTGCCTATAAAGTTTGCAGAAGATGTTCTACAGAATACACCTGCTGAATGGTATCCTGAACCTGATATTAACTCAAAAGAAACAAGATTATGCAGAGCATCTGGAATGAAGTGGATTTATTGCGAACCAGAATTGAAGAATATACCACTAGATCATCTAATTAAGGTTACAACTGTGGCCATGAAACGTGGAGGACTTAGCGAACGCGATACGACACGAAACACTGTTAAACGATGCGCAAGTAAGTTTGTTTTTTAACTATGTGTGTCAAAGATTATCTTGACATGAAAAAAATCAATGATCAGAAATACAAAGTAAAAGTAAAAGAAAGAATCACATAAGAAAAAAATTATATACATATCTATGAGTAATATTCGGACTATAAAAACTTTTGCTAAATCCTTTTTTAGACATAAACATACACGTGATTTTGTCAATGAACATGTGTTTTATGCTACACAGTTACAGTACGAGTTATCACTTCTTATAAACTTTTATATTTTACGTTGCTATAAAAACAACCAACAACCTATCAATATCGATAATCAAACCACTCTATCACAAATAAGATTTATCTTAGAAAATAGAGATCATAATGATATAACTATGTATCTTTCAAAAATAAATAATAATTTTTTCACACAATCATATAAATTATGGAGATCTTATCGTCCCAATAAACTATTGTTTAGCAATCGAGTACGATCAACTTGTGGAGATTACATATCTAGAGATACAATTACTATATACAAAAATTACTATATGTTGAATGTTCCCAAGATAATTAAACGTATTTGTAGGAATTACTATTCCAAACAAGGTATTAGAAGTAAAGAATATAATAATTACACATATAGAATTATAAAAGCACTTGAAAATGGTAATGAATGTCCATTTAATGAGAGAGTTCATACAATCCTATGGAAAGCATGTTATTGTTTTTTACCAAAAAACATTAATAGAGTACTAAACAGTACAGTTATACCTAAGAATTGGACACATTATATTATGCCTTTTTGTAAAGCAATTGAATACTTTGAAAAGTACAATAAAACAGTTACTTCAGAAAAAGAATATAAGTTTAGAATGTTCAATGTACTTCCTATGTACAGTTCTAAGGCCAAGTATATAACTCTTGATACGAAAGTATGTTATTCATTGCACAAACAAGTGTGTAAACTACATAACATACAAAATACATATAAAACAGTAACTGCTTATAGACATGATTTTCATAACGCATGCAAGATCATATTCAACACTAAAAAATTGGGGTATGGAAGTACAACAAAACTGTCTGGTTTTATAAAAACCGATGGTACCAGTGTATCTGTTTGCGTAGAAAAACCAGTAACAAATAGTACACAAGAACAACGTCTTTCATTACCTGATTATATAAACGAAGAAGAAAACGTATATATTGGATTAGATCCTGGTATTGCAAACATTGTATATGCTATTGATACGGATGGTAATACAGTTCGTATAACAAACAAAGAGTATCATCATCATTTAGGTACCAAGTATCGTCAATGGATAGCTAAAGAAACATATAAAAAGGCTAATTTGTGGGACTCAATAAAAAACCGATCTTCATCAAAAACCACAAATCTAAGAAACTATGTAACTTTTCTGAAGTCTTGTTTTGAGACCCTACAAAAAGAAATACAAACAAACTGTAAAGATATGGTAAAACGACGTAGAATGGATATGTACAACAAAAAACAAATTGTGCTAAACAAACTGACAAAAAAATTCTTAAATGCATTTCATAAAGAAAATAAAAAACCAGTAATTGCGTTTGGTAATGGTGCATTTCAGAGTGCTATGTCTGGTCATAAGGTTTCAATCTACAAACGTTTTAGATATGAACTTAAAAAGAAATGTGAGGTTCATATGGTAGACGAATTTAAAACCAGTAAAGTTTGTAACTACTGCAATAAAGAAGAATTAGAGAACGCAAAAAGTCGAACGGGTCATAAGTTGCACCACATACGTATCTGCAAAAACAGACGTTGTCGTATGAGTGTAATAAACCGTGATAAGATAGGTTCATCTATATGTGTCAAAGATTATCTTGAATCTTAACAGAATTAAAACCAGAATTATAACGAACCACAATACCTTGTTATTGTTTTAACACCTACACATATATTCCTAGGTCTCGCTAGGAGTGTATCAGTA
>Ga0210057_1008371_pt1 | contig 12267 bp, 17 predicted proteins | sample CryGeyCG2114_010_2_FD_183968 | JGI IMG/M metagenome (GOLD analysis project Ga0210057, IMG submission 183968) | Groundwater microbial communities from aquifer - Crystal Geyser CG10_big_fil_rev_8/21/14_0.10 (SPAdes) (version 2) | ecosystem: Environmental > Aquatic > Deep subsurface > Groundwater ...
AAAGTCATTTTAGATCTTGGCCTTCCATCTCATAAAAAGTTTTAAATTAATTTTTCTTTTTTTAGAGATGTTACTGGAATTTATTTTCTTCCTATTGGCAGGAATTTTCTTTGGAACATTCACAGGCATTTCCCCCTCAAAACTACGATGAAATGCCTTATTTCTGTATAATTTGCTACAAAAATGCTATAAATGATTTAAAAGAGGTTTTTTTAAAATGTATATGAGTAAAATAAATAATCACGTCTTCATTAATAAGAACGTTCGTTATAAAAATAAAAAAGTTCCTATCTTTGATAGGATTAACAGAATTAAAACCGACTTAAAGGCGTTAATTCCCGAAGTAGAGGAAGATAGGTTTTTATCTATGCTATCTCATATTAGAAATTTCTCTTATGGAAAATTACATTATGGGCGTAGAACAATACCCGAAAATTTAACTAGAAAGAGAGAATTAACAACAAACGAAAAAATAGTTTTTGATTATATGTTAAAAAATAAACTTAACCCCTCTACTACATATCGTTGGTTTGTAGCGTGCCGTTTGCCCGCAGACGTTAAAGACAAACTGCAAAAAGGACAAATTAGTTTTAAGAAAGCTATGATTATAAACGACAATCGTAAAAAATCAAAAATGTCTAATACGGGTTTGCTAATGATAGAAGAAATAAATAATATTGTTTCGTGCTTATAAAAATGTCAAACAAAAATAAACTACCCGATTTATTTACAAAAGAACAGCTAATTAAATTATTTGAAAATATGTTAATTCCTAAATGCTCTATCGCGTGCTTTATGGCTTTAATGTGTGGTTTAAGAGTTAGAGAGGTTTGCAGATTAGAAATAGCCGATATAGATTTACAACGCCGACAGCTTAAAGTTAGAGATAGCAAAAACACAAACAGAAAAAAACAGGGTTATGGAAAAGATAGAATTGTGCCTATTCCTGAAATTGCTATTAGCCCTATAAAGAAATGGTTAAATATTCTAGACGGCGGAAAATATTTTATTCCGTCTGAAAAATCACCCGACAATCATTTAAGAGTTAAAACTTTGCATTTATGGTTTTCATATACAAGAGATAGAGCGGGTTTAAATGCAATAGATTATAAAGTAAAATATAAAAGAAAAATTAATAATAGAGAAGATAGCACAATTTACAAATATCGTTTTCACCATTTAAGGCATTTTTACGCAACTTATGTTTATGAAAGGACTAGAGATTTATATGCGGTTTCTCATTTACTCGGACATAATCAAGTTTCAACCACCCAAATTTACGCTAAAATGTCAGATAAAACAAAACAAGAAAGTGTGGATTTTGCTTTTAACATTCCAATCAAAACTAAACTATTTCAACAAAATCCAACTAACGCTTTAAATTATTCAATACCCGAAATAGCAAAAAACAAAACATCTTTACAAATCCTAGAAGAGCGTTTTGCTCGCGGTGAGATTTCCGCTATTGATTTTCAAACCGCATTAAGATTAATAAAGACAAAAAACGATTATTTTAATGAAAATGGAAAACCTAAAACACCAAACACAGAAAGCGAAATTAGAGCTTATAACACAGAAGATTAAAGAGTTACTTAAAGAAAATCAAGAACTAAAAGAACAAAATAAAATTTTAAGTGATTATAAAGATTTTGTGATGAAAGCATGCAAAAAAGCATTAAAAATAAAATCTTAATGGTTTTCCCTATCTAACCCAAACAAGCCATAAAAAAGCCATATAACACGCTAAAACAAACGCTACAACGCGGTTACAGAGCTACATAACATTTTTTCTAATCGTTCGGAGAATAGCTTAACTTATAGTAATAATAAAGGCGCTATATTCGTTCGGCATAATATCCTATCTAAAAAATACCGCTATTTCAGTAAGTTTCCGTAAGTTTCCGTAATAAAACTTACTATTCCGTAAGTTTCCGTAATAAAACTTACTGAATATAGAATTTAAGCAAAAGCTAACCCAATCATACAAAAAATTATAACAAAAGAAGAATTAAGTAACCAAAAGCAACGGCGGTTTATATCTCTCTTTCGTAATATCATTAAACCAAAAACTAAACTCCTTACCCTCTTCACCGAACGCTTTTAATACAACAAACTCGCGCATATCAATCTTATTAACCAATCTTATAACAAGAACAAGCAACTTATTCATTTTTTTCATAAGTGTATCATAACTATTAACCGCTTTCTGAATTGCTTTATATCCGTATGCCTGCACTTCTAAACGCCACACATTAGTATCTTTATTTTTCCTTTCAATCTCTAATTTTTGCTCATAAAATTTAGTTATTTGCCTAGAATTAAAACTTTTCTTTCTGCAACTCTTCAATAACTTATAATCTAATTGTTGGCTCTTGTTATAAATTATTTGGCTTATTTTTGTTCTCTTATTTACAAGCCCGCTATAATGCCCGCTACTAGCTGTATAAATTTCTTCACTCAACTTAACCCTATCAACAAAATTCTTTTTGGCTTTAAAATCCAAAAACTCACCAACTTCTTTATTCATTTGTGTCTGTAAAAAAGATATAACTAAATCCTGTCTATCCTTACTAACATGAAGATTTATATTTTTACTCAAATCTAAACGCCCTATCTTCAAGCTACTATGCTTAACACTATTCATAACAATAAACGAACACGCCACACTATAACAAATATCTAAAAAGTATTTATTATTTTTTTTCAAATCATTCAAGCTATAACTCGCGCCTCTACTAAACCCGCTCAAAATAGAATTATAAACCGCGCCGTGTTGTTTTTCTGAATTATTATAAGCTATTTCAAACACCCGATTAACAACATTACTTAACCCCTCACTACTAAACATTAAATCGGTATAGCTCGCGTTCCATAAATCCACATTAAAAAAAGAGTTAAAATGTCTTGGGTTAATCCATAAATAATATTTTAATATAGGCGGGTTTCCAACAACTACATTAATTCTCAAAACCGCATTAAAATTATTTGCTTTATAGCTAGTAACTTCAAACCAATATTTCTTTTTATTAAATACTTCTGTTATTATTGTATTTCTAGGTTTTAAAATTCCTAAAAGTTCGTCTTTAATCTCATTAAAATTAACGCTCTTCTTTAATCCATAATAACCGCCCGTTTCATTTTTCATAAAATATTTATCTAAAACTTTTTTCCTTTCTCTCTCTTCAAGCGCTAATTTAATCTGTGCCTCGCTTTCAGGCACTTCAACCATATTTAACGGCACTAATATCTCGTTTTTCTTTTGTGGTATTAATAACTCATTATTTCTTTTATTAAAAACCTCTTCTGCATTATCGGGATTTTGTCTTTTAACAAACCAATAACTTAAACTTTTGCTTATAGAAGTTATAGCTTTGCTGTAAAACGTTGTTAAATCCGCCTGCATTTTACTAGCAAAATCAAATTTCGGTAATTCAACCATACCGCAGTATTCAACCCCGTCAAGCTCTAACTCTTTCTCATTAAAACTTATATCAATATCCTCTTTAACATTACAATCAAAAGGCACACAAACACCATTTTCTAAAATCTTACGCTTAACATTATCTTCGTTTTTTCCTAAATAACTCTCTAAAAATAAAACCTCGCTATATTTACTATCTAACCTTTCTAAAAGCAATTTTCTTTTTTCTTCGGGTATTCCCTCAATATTTTCTAAAACTTCTTTTAACATTTTATCATTAAAACCATACTTAACACTAAAAAAATAAATCTTTGGCTCACTTAATCTAAACATTAAACCGAAAGTTCCTTTTGTTATATTTTCACAATCAGAAATAAATAAACCCGTTTTTCCATATTGATAACACTTAAACGCACTATCATCTATTTTATACGTGCCTAAAATCTCGCTCTTCTTATTAACTATCTCGCTCAATCCCGTGTATAATGTTTTATTTCTACTAGACACGTGTGAAAAATTAAAACCCCTTAACATAGGCGCAACCTCAACCGCCTCTTTAATTGCGGTGTCTTTATCAACTCCATTAATTAAATTTCTAAATAATTTATCAAGAACATTCTTATAACCGCTAGCTCTAAAACCTACTCCGTGAGTTTTAACACCATACTCTTCTTTATTGTTTGTAAAATATGCGTATTCTTTCGCCCCTACAATAACCATATTCTCAACAAAAACACCCTCGCTTAACTCATTTTTCAACTCACAAATATCTTTAAACAAATTGCTAACAATCTCATAACCCTCACTATCTAAAAATAAGCTATCTGTGTCTGAATAATAACACTCATAACCATAAAACCTCGTGCTTATCTCGGTTAGATTATTCAACAACCTAGCCATTCCCGTTATACTGCTCGCTAAAATTGGGTTATAAAACTGCCCCGCTCTATCGTTTGTAAATTCCGCAGTAATTCCATAACCAGCATTTAAAATAATTTTCATTAATTGACTTTGGCTCTCTAAATGTTTAATTTTCTTGTCATTCTCTTTAACATCATCAAGCGCCTTAATCTCTTTCTTAATAGCCCCTCTTCTACCATAAAGTTTAGTGTGTATATCTTCACCTTGCGAAGTTCTATAACTCGGCACAACCATTAAACCCTTATTGAAAATAACTTTTTTCTGTAAATCTTCTAAACTAATATTATTAATTAAATGTTTTTCAAGAATACTATAACACAAATCATAACAACTAACATTAACAACACTATCCTTATTAATAATCAAATCGCAACGATTACGTTTATTTGCGTCTGTCTTAACTTTTCCTCTAAATATTCCAGCTTTTCTAGATATTCTTAAATCAACATCTTTTAACCGAACATTCAAAACCGCACTATCACAAAAATCCGTTTTCTCAATCGGTTTTTTATTTTTAATCTTATCAACCAATCTAAAAATCATTCTCCAAAAATAACTTTCAATCTTATCAATATCCGAAGTAAATTTTAATCTCTTATTAAAAATATCATTCATTAACGGCTCTACGTTTGTTAAATAAGAAGTATGCGGGTATAAACTAGCAAAATCAGAATAAATTATTTTCTTGTCTTTTATAATTCCGTGTCTAAAAATCTCAACTCTACCCCCGCTATAAACCTCTTTAAACAACTCGTTTATATTTTCATAAAATTTAGAATTTCCGTGTTTAACTTTCCAATCATCATAATCCTCGCTATATTTTATTTGATAAAACAGCTTTGATAAACTCGCAGTAGAATAAACCCTATACAAATAAGGAGTTTCAGACGCGTGTTTTTTAATTCTTTCTTTATCAATCTTAACTAACCCTAGCAAATCCTCAATAACATCTAACTCCTTACATAACTCTCTAAAGATATAATCGGTAACAAATAAATCTTTAATCAAATATTCAACTTCTTTAATATCCTTTTCTGCACTACTCCATAACTCACCGCCCTTAAAATTATATTCACTCTCGCCTTTTTGCACTTCTAAATTATATTCCTTTCCTAAATCTTTCAAGCTAGCTTTACTTTTCTGCAACGCTTTCGCAATTAACAAACTATCAAGCGCATAAACATAATTATCGCTTTCTTTCTGAATTGGTTTTAATTCAATCTCGGGTTTTTCCCATAATCCGTATTTCTGCGTGCTAGCTTTAAAATAAACTCCAACATTTCTATTCCCTAGCTTATAACTAGCCCCCCACTTCTCACGCTCATTTAAATCTTTATTAGGATTAAATAAATAACCTAAATATCTTTTCTTATTTCCAAAAGTATTAATAACAATATCTTCAACCTTAACCCCGCTACTATCAATATGCACTAAACCCTTTCTAGCTGTTAGATTTAATTTGTTAATATCAAAATTAGAATTATGTGCTATCCACAAGCTACGCCTTTTATTATTATAAATTTCTGAAAAATAATTAAAATTTATATCAACTCCTTTAATCATTTTTTTTAAAATGCTAGGTGTTTTATCACCCTGTCGCATTAAAGAATTACAGACACAAGCTAAATAACTCTCACAATCAGCTAAAAAAACCGCCTCATATCCATTAACAACCTCGCACTTAATAATTTCAAAATCATCTTTATAGCTCTTTTCAAATCTAGGGTTTAATTTTTGCTCGCCCTCTTTTAATCTAATCTCTTTAACAATCTGCGCTAAAACAATCCTCTTTAAATCTTTATTATAAACACCAATTAAACACGGCTCTTGTTTATAATCTGTTTCAATATCATAATAGATTTTTGTAAATTTCTTATTTCCTTTATTCATTAAACCAAAATCACCATAATCCTTTTTTGCGGGTTTTGGTATTTCTGGCTTAAACTCAACTAACATATTTTTATTTTCTAACTCTTTCTTAACAATCTCATTAACTTCTTTCAACTCTTCGTTTAAATCATTAAGCCCGCTCTCCGCTAGCTCGCCTTTAATCATATCCTCTTTAAATCCTAAATCCAAAACCTTATAATCCTCACGTGTAATTTTCAATCCCGCGCTATTTTCCATTAACCTTAAACTATTATAAATTTGTATTCCGTTACGTGCGTCTGGTATAAACTCTAAAAATTCTCTTTCTTCTAAAAATGCTTTCGCCTCTTCATACTCCTTAACTTTTTTATCTCGCTTTTCTTTATCTTCAATTAAATTAACTCTCACTAAATAATCATTCCAAACCTCATTTATCCCTCTCTTAATATTTAACTCTCTTTCATATCCATACAACGCCTTAACAATATCCCGCCCGTGTTCTGTTTTATCAACTAGGTTTTTACTATATCCTCTCTCAAAAAAATTAAATCCTTTCTGCAACTCCTCACTAACATCAAACTCTTTTTTATCCCCAATCGCTTTAATAAACTTCTCAAAAAAGTTTTTATTCTCTTCATTTGTTTTTAACTTACTAGCTAAATAAGTTATGCAAACACCACGTTCGCCTTTCTTTAAATTCCTAGCCACTTCAAAAAGCTGTTCTTGTCTATTCAAATCAACGCTATCAAATAAAAAACTAGCACGGGTGTTCTTCTCTTTACCCACAACCGAAGTAACACCCACACTAGTTAAAGCCGATTTCTGAAATACACCGCTAAAAGAACTAATCAGTTTCGCATTTTCAGAACATAAATTAATATTCAAATTTTCTAAACTACCGCTCTTAATAACACTAGCATTATAAGTTTTCAAATGCAAACTTTCAAATCCTCTAACTTGTTTATCAATATTATTTAACTGCAAATCTATAAACGCTCTTTCTTTCTCACCCAACAAATAAAGAATTGAATTAAACAGCTTTTCATAATCTTGTTTATCATTACACAAAATAGGGATTACTAAATGCAAACTTCTATTACCACTATCCTTTAAAATAAACTTTAATCCTTTATCTCTAATCAATCCCGTTAATTTTATTATAACCTCTTCACCCCCAACCTCATCACTTTCAAAAACTAATAAAGCTCTTTTGTTGTCTGCACTCCTTAAAGAAATGTGATAACTAAAAACTCCTTTCTCTTGCTCTACTCTTTTCAAATAATCATCTAAAATTAAAACTCCGTATTTTTCTTTATCCCTAGCAAAATAATTATTATTCTCAAAATCAAAAACAATATTTTCATTCTCTCGCTCAACTCTTATAAACTGCGGGTTAAATAATTCTATATCTTTCATTTTAAAATTAGTTTAGTAATGCGTGTTTTTTTCCTGCATATTTAATTAAGATATCAGCACAATCAGAACATAATGTATTAATCATAAAAGAATATCCAACAGGAATTAAAACCGCTCTCGCGTGTTTATCGCAGTGTGGTTTATTGCAGTTCCAACACCAATTAGTATTATCCCTATTGCAACAATAACACTTAACAACTTCACTATTCTTTAACCTAATAGAAAGAACATTATTAAGCGGACTATTACAAAAGCTTTTCTCTTGCTCTATTGTATATTTAGTTACAGCTATCCTTAAACCTGAAAGAGTATTTAGTAATTGGTTAGTTAGTTCCATTTTGTAAAGTAAATGTATTTAGTTTATTGTTTGAATAAACAGAATAAGAAAGCATACTAACAACTAATCTCAACGTTACTTTTATTAATCTCTCTTGTGCTATTTCTATTATCATTTTGTTTGGTTACGGAATGATAGCCGAGATATACTATTGCTAGTGTGTTTCGGCTTTGCTTTTTTAATTACCTACTATTTATAAAACCCTATTTACTGAAACTTACTAATCCGTAATATTCAGTAAGGTTTATTACTGAACTATCTTGTATATCTTATTAGGTTATAACCCAATTAAGTAACTTATTTAAGCTACTCATAAGGTGGGTAATACGGCTTTTTTGCTTTAGGATAAAGGGCATTTCTTAACTCTTTTCTTTCTTCTATATTTTCCTTACTATAATAGTCATCTTCACTATCTTCGCTTTCATTTTTAGCTTTCATTTTCATTACTTGTTTTATAGGTTTTTTCTTTTAATTTTGCTTTCCAACCACTCACCAAACCCCATAATCTTAAACGCCCGAATTGTTGTGGTTTTATGATATGAGCGCCCATTAGTAAAAATAAAGCGTGTGATGTTGTCTTATTACTAACCCCCAGCTTTCTTTGAAAATATCCTGTATGTAATCGGCTATCGTGTGTTTTTGCTTCCACTAGAAGTTTGATAATCTCATTTATACAACGCTTTTCTTTAGGCGCTAAATATAACCATCCCCCATTTATTCTTAATCCCGTAGCCATTATATATAATCCCCGTTTTCAGTTTCTTCATTAGCTTCACTCTCAACCGCTTCTTTTTGCTTTATTATTGTTTGTTCTTTTTCTGTAACAGAATTAACATTTTTACAAACTAATTTATTTTGAGGATTAATAAAAACTAAAAGTTCATTTGGCTCACACCCCGCACTAATATCATTAATCAATTTTCTTAAAGCGTTATGTATCGCAAAATTACTAAAATCAAACTTATAACGTTCATCATCTCTTTTCCAAAAATCCTCATTTGTAACCCATTCTAATAAGTTTCTTTTCGTTTCTAAATGTAAATTAATCTTTTCAACAACTTCTTTAAATTGATTAGTAAAAATATCTCTTTGCGTATAATCATCAATTCCCCCACATATCCTATTATGAAGATTAGTTAAGGTTTCTCTAATAGCTTTATTTTTATCACTTATAGGTTTTCCCAACTCTTCTAAAAAATTCTTATGGAGTTCCTTTTTATAATTCTCAATATTTTTCTTATAACTATCAATATCTTTTTTAATATCTTCTTTAATTTTAAAAGAAAAGTTTTTAATCTCTTCAATTTCTTTATTTATAATAATTGTTTTTAGTTCTTTTAATTTTTCAAATTCGGTTAATTCTTTTAATAAACTCTCTTTAAGGGGGTTTATCTCTTCAAACTCTTTTTTTAATTCAAAAATACTATTAATAATGTTTGTATGTTTTTTATTTATTGAAAAATCTTCTTTTAAGATATCAGAAAACTCTTTATTTAAACTCCAACTTTGAGTTTCAGAATTGAAAGTATAAATATCCTCTTCTTCCAATAAATTTCTTTTTTCTTCTCCCCAGAACTTTTTTCTATATACCATTTTTTATTTATCTTTTGTTTTAACCCCCTTTCTCAATTTTATTATAATTTTATCACTCTCTCGCAACTTCAATAAAAATCTTATTTTCTTTTCAAATGCTTTCTTTATAATATTTTCTTTTAAGTTTTTGCTTTCGTAATCTTCGCCCTCGCACATTTCAATTATAAGTTTCATTTTAGCACGCTAACCCCCAACTCTCGCATAATTCTATCATACTCTTCACATTCTAATCTTTCTCTTCTCTCTGCCTCTAATTGCCCAACTGCATTATTCACCCTGTTTATATTAATAATCATAAAACTCTCTTGTTCATACATCATTTTGTTTTTAATCTCCTATTCTTATTATTTTTTGAAAGTTTAGAATTACATAAAGGACAGAATTTTAATTTTTCTGTTTCGTCTATTTCTACACTTATCTTGCAAACGCGACAATAATATTTTTTCATTTTTTAATAATAAAACCCCCATTAATTTGTATAATTTTTATGTTTTCTGAAAAACTAGAATTTTTAATAATCTCGCGGATAGTTTTTTTATTATCCAGTATAGAAAAAAGGCGTTTTAATTCGGGTTTATTTAATCCCAATTTAACATTTTCACCATTAATAATTAATCTTCTTGTTTCTTCAAATTTAGAATTTTCTAAAATCTTAATAGATTTCTCAATTTCTTTTATAGCATTTTCACAATTACTAATATCCATTTTTTACCTCAACCCGTATAATTTTTGTTAGTAAAATAATATCAACTCGCTCACCTATATCTAGAAATAAATGTGTTTCAGAAATATTCTTTAAAACACCTTCTTTTTTCTTAACATCATAATCGTCTTGCACTAAAACTTTAACTTTTTTTCCAAAAAATTCTTTCCAACTCTCCAAATTTCCAGTTTCCATTTTTTTATTTCCTCTTTTTATCTAACAACTCCAAAATTTTATTTAATTTAATTTCTGTGGCTAAACTTTCAAAAAGTTTTTTTCTACAATATGAGCTTAAAGTAACTTCGCCGTCCGCTTTTGATAATTGTTCTAGGCGTTGTCTTTGTTCTTCTGTTAAACGTAACCTTAACATATAAGTCGTTTTTCCGTTAGCTTGCTCTTGCATTTTCTAACCTCACATTTTGTTTTAACATAATAAAAGAAGTTTTACCATTTGTTATAATTTGAATTTTTCCAAGTTTTTCTAAAAATCTTATACTTTCCAAGACACAATCAGAAGATAAAACCAAATCCTCTACTATTCGGGTTTTAGTTATTGGCTTATCTTGTTTTTCAATAAATTCTAAAATTTTTTCAGTGCTTTTTGTTAATCCCATTTTATGATATAAGCATTAAGGTTAATGCCTATTTTTATTAATACTAATTTGCTTATAAATCTTTAGGTTTAAGGGTTAATCTTAGTTTTACCTAATACCTACTTAAGAGTTATAACGATAGTAAAGTTTATAAGGTATTTTCCCTAATACTGAATATGGTAAAAGATAATCGTGGAAGAAAACCCCTTAAAATTATTAATAGTGAAGCCCACGCTAGAATTTTATTTCTTATTGCACAAGAAAAAAATTATAATCAAATTATATCTTCTGAATTAAAAACAACTCCGCCAGCAACATTAGAAAAAATTGACATTCTAGAAAAAAATAAATTTATCACTTCAACACGATTAAAAAGGTTAAATAAAAAGATTTATTCAGTTAGTTATAATAAAATTATAAATGAATTTATTAATTTTTTAAAACAACAAAAACAAATTATCTTTTCAGAGATAGAAAAAACACACGGAAAAAAAGAGGGTTTAGAATGGCTTAAAAAAAATCTACTCCCTTATGATTTTTCAAATTATGATTTATTAGAAAATAAAGTATTTACAGAACAAATAAAAGAGAATGCTTATTTACACGAATATTTTAAAGAAGTATTTAAAGAAATATCACAACAAAACCTAAAACTAACGCTTTTAGATTTTTTCAAATTCTTATTAATGAGAGAGCTGTTTATAGAGGTTTTAGATGATATGCGTTATTTTATGGCTCGGTTACAAGATAGAAAAAAAGAATATAATAATTTTGAAAAACGGCACGAAATAGAACAAAAGATTATGAGAGATGATAAAGACTTAAAAAACTTAAAAGATTTTTGTCATTTATTAGAGCTTTGTAGAAAATCGGTTATTCTAGAGTTAGCTAATAGCAACGCATTAGAAAAAATAACTAATAAGGTTTTATTTAAAAATTTTGATAAAACAGAAGTAGAAGATTTTTTAGGGGGGGTTAAAGAACACGAACAAATTTTTAACGAAAATAGATCTTTCTCAAGAGTTAGAAAGCTCTTAACGTTTGATGAGGATTATATAGACTATAAGAAAAATAAGCTAAAAATATTAAAAAATGGTATAAACGCCCCTAAACCCAACGAAATTAAACATAAAGAGGATAAAGAAAAATGATGTTTCACGACGTAAAAACAAACATTAAAAAGCACTTTGGGTTTAACGCCTTTTATACTACGCTCACTAAACCAAAAAACACCCAAAATATAGGGGTTTTATCGTATATAAAACCCGCTATATGTATTCTCGGGCTTTCACAGGCCTAACCCCTGGAATTCATATTAATTTAATTGGAGGGCTATTAATTTCTCTTCCACTTCTCAATTTAAACCCAATTTATTTTGTTATTTTTGTAACTGCAATGGCAATAACACATACTT
>Ga0210057_1008372_pt1 | contig 12266 bp, 13 predicted proteins | sample CryGeyCG2114_010_2_FD_183968 | JGI IMG/M metagenome (GOLD analysis project Ga0210057, IMG submission 183968) | Groundwater microbial communities from aquifer - Crystal Geyser CG10_big_fil_rev_8/21/14_0.10 (SPAdes) (version 2) | ecosystem: Environmental > Aquatic > Deep subsurface > Groundwater ...
TCTTTAAAGTCAACACCTTTTGCCAGTGGTTTTGTTTTTGAATGAATTTTTAAAATTGCTTCCCTGTCGTGCACGTCTGGCGGATCTAAAACTATTTTTCTGTCAAATCTGCCGGGGCGCAGCAAAGCCGGGTCTAAAATGTCGGGCCTGTTTGTGGCAGCCAAAATTATAACTCCGGTTTCTTTTTCAAAACCGTCCATTTCAACTAAAATTTGGTTTAAAGTTTGTTCTCTTTCATCGTGACCTCCGCCAATTCCAGCTCCACGGTGCCTGCCAATGGCATCTAACTCATCAATAAAAATTATTGAGGGCGAAGATTTTTTTGCTGTTGCAAATAAATCTCTAACGCGGGCCGAACCCACGCCAACAAACATTTCAACAAATTCTGATCCGGATACCGAAAAAAACGGCACACTGGCTTCGCCAGCCACAGCGCGCGACAGCAAAGTTTTTCCAACTCCGGCGCCTCCAACCATTAAAACTCCGCGCGGAATTTTAGCTCCCATTGCCAAATATTTTTTTGGAAATTTCAAAAAATCAACAATTTCAAACAGCTCTTCTTTTGCCTCTTTCAAGCCGGCCACATCTTTAAAAGTAATTCTTTCTTTGCCGTGTCCTTCGGCTCCAAAAAGCCGGGCTTTTGCTTTTGTAAAATCAAAAACTTGCACCGCTCCAGATTTTGCCTGCCTTAACATCATATAAAAAAATGCGCCGAAAACAACCAATGGCAAAATGCCAAAAATTAAAATCGGCCCCAGCCATGACCAGACATCTTCTGTAGGTTCGGTTACATCAATTTCAATTCTTTGCAAATTATCTTTATTTACTCCAAGATTTGTAAAAAAATCTGTTAAACTTGTGCCGGTTTCTTTCATTGAGCCGGCGGTTTTATCGTCTGTATATAAAATTGTAAGCTGGTCTCCGGAAACCGTAATTTTTTTAACTTTGTTTTGGTTTATATCGTTTACCAGCTGCGAGACAGGAATTTGGTTTGTTTTTAAATCAGGCAAATAGAGCAAGCTAAAAATTCCTCCGACTACAAGAAGGATTACAATCACTAAAACAAAATTTTTTAAAAGCGGGTTTGTTACTTTTGGTTTCATAATATATATTTTTTATACATTTAATTTACCACATTTTTTTACAAAATAAAAGGGGGGCGTTTGTGAAACACTACGAGTGAATCACTAAACGCCCCTTGAGTTCGCTAACTTGCAGGCCATCTTCAAACTGTGAAAAACTGCCTATTCCTTGGCGATCTCGGCGGTCAGATCCAACTGGCCGCGAATTCCCCGAAGAATCCTTCCCAACTGCGCGGGGCAGTTGCTGAAGTTGTCCTTCATAGGGAACTTTTTCCCGACGAAAACGCCGAGAACTTCCTTGAGGTGCTCAGGCACCTCGGTGACCTCAATCACGGCCTCTCCGCCGTCCTCGCCTCTCGTTGCTAGGAAAATGAGGTTGGTCAGAGCCGGCTTGTTGGCCTTGTTGTGAAACGTGCCTTGGAATTCCAAGCAGGCGGTGCCATTGCTGATATTGCCCGAGCCATTAAGCCCGAACAACTGCAGAGCCGTGATGTCGGCCTTCTGGTGAAACTCTTCCTTGAGTTTTTCTATGGCCTCTTTGTCGCGCAGAACGCGAACCGCCCGGCGAATCAGCCACCAAAAAGCCTTCATCTGGTTGATGTACCTCTCGGCTTCCTGCTCCGAAAGGCCCATGGAGTCCCTGACTCCTCCCAGCACTTTCTCAAAGGCCGCGTTGCCGGTGGCCGGGGGCATGTTCCACGCCAAAGTGTAGCGCTGAATCCGGACATCGGCCTCAACCATGGCCTTGACCGCATTCTCAATGGAACCGACTCCGGAAATCGGAATCACGTCCCTGTCGCAGAACTCAGCCAACAAACTGCCGCCGCCGCGCCACTTCTCATGGTTTTCGCGGTCAATGTAGGACTCGGCCGGCACCTCAACGAGGCACTTGCCGTTTTTGCCCTTCATGACATCGGCCAACTCAATGTCGGCTTCCTCGGCCATTTCCTTGGCCCTCTCCTGCCTCTGCTGATACACGAGTTGCATCAGCTGGCGCGAGAATTTGGCAATGGCTCCGGTGATCTCGGCCAGGTCTTCTCGGTCAATCCCAAAGTCCTTGTCAACGAGGTAGTGCTGGTAGCCAACCATGATCGGCCCGTCGTTGCCGGTCTTGACCAGCACCTTGCGGGCCTCCAGATCGGTCAGCATTGCCGAAGCGTCTTCGCGGGTTTCAAACGTCCGCGAAAAAGCGTGGCGCAAATAGGCCATGGCCGCCGCGGAGCGGAAGAAATCGTCCTTGTGAGAGAAACAGGTTTCCACATACTCCTCGGCCGTCTGCTTTTTTGCCGCCACTTTCTCGGCCGCCATCTTGCGCTTTTTCCGGTCAATATGGCCGCCAATCCATTTCTGGGCATCGGCCAGCCACTTGAGGGCGTTTGTCATGCCATCGTTGATCTGCTGAACGCCTTCGGACCGTGCCTCAATCTCGGCATCCATGTCTTTGAAGGCGCCGGAAAGGTCTCCCAACTTGGGAACTTCCAGCTTGAGGTGCTTGAAGGCCTCGCTGAGACCGACGAGTCCGCCCTCAACTTTTTCGATCTTCTTCTTCACGATCTTCTTCTCGGTGGATTTCTTGGTCTTAGCCATGTGTGTTGCTCCTTTCAGAGCTAAGACCTGCAAATTTGCGAACTCTTAAGAACTGTTAGTATTATATAAAATTAACATTACATTGTCAAGAGTAAAACAAAACAGCGAATTTTTTCGCTGCCTATATTTTAGAGCGTATCAAGCCGCAGAATCATCCGCTTAAGACTTATTGGATGTTTGTCTGCCAGCCTGACTAGCCTTTTTGACTTTGATAGGGAATTAAGAGTTGGAGGAATTAAAACCCTCTTTATGCTATATCGCTCTGCTTCCTCAAAAAGAGGAACATAATCGTCGTCTCCGCTCACCAGGCAAATGAATTTAACATCCGGATGGCGCATCATTGTTTTGCCAAACCAGATGATTGTTTCGTCAACCGTGTCTTCTTCGGTTATCATTCTTCCGGTTTTGGGGTCTTTTTTGGGCGTTCTCAACTGCCTTTTCGGACAAATGACCAGCTTCATATTATTGTTAACGCACATGCGCTGGTGGCTCAACGAGAGATGTTCTGGCGCAAAAACAAATCCATAATCGCCAAATATCTCTCCAATTTCGCCTTGTATCCATGCCAGCATTTTTTTTAGCCGGAAGGTAATGTCCATATTCTGAGCGCCAAAATCTGTAAAAAGATTGAAAAAAAGATTTTCCCAATCTACCAAAAGCAAAACCTTCTTTGTCATGATGTCTGCCAGAGGTGTAAATGCTCTTTTTCTTTTCAAAAACCTCACTGTTTGCTCCCTATGTTTGAATTATCAATGTTCGGCCGTAAAATACGTATGCTGATATCTTAATAAATAAAACTGCTTTTGTCAAGGTTTAACTGGCAGCCGATAATTTCAAACTCATTCTGTGCTCTTTTGGTTCAATCAACAAAACCTGAAAATCGTAAGTTTTACCGGGCTCTAAAGATTCTTCCATTTTTTGCTGAGAGCCAAATTCTGAAATATGGCACAATCCCCTAATTTTTGGAGACACTTCAACAAATGCGCCAAATGCCGAAAATTTAATTACCTTTCCTTTTATGGTGTCTCCTTTTTTGTATTCTTTTTCAATTTCGTCCCAAGGGTTTTGTTTCAAACTTTTTAAAGAAAGAAAAACCTGATTTTTATTTATATCTATAATTTGGGCTTTTACAACTTCGCCAACTTTTACAACTTCTGCGGGATTTTCAACCAATTGCCAGTCTAATTCTGAAATATGAATCAACCCTTCTATTTCTCCGAATTTAATAAACGCTCCAAAATCTGCCACGCCGGTTATTTCTCCCTCTATAATATCGCCCTTTTTATAATCTTTTAATATCTCTTTCATTTTTTCTTCTGTTTTGGCTTTTTCAGACAAAATTAATTTGTTCTCTTCAGCCAAAGAATCCAAAACTTTTACTTCTAAAGTTTTTCCAATAAATTTTTGCAGCTCTCTCAATATTTTTTGCTTATCGGCATCTGCCACTCTTGGGTAGTGCTCCGGAGCCAATTGCGAAACAGGCAAAAATGCCGGAATTCCGTCTAAATTGGTTAACAATCCTCCTTTATTTACGCCGGAAATTCTGACTTTTACAATTTCTCCTTTTTCTTTCATTTCTCTTAATTTATTCCAGCTTATTTCTTTTGTGGCATCGCGCAGAGACAACTCTCTATAGCCGTCGTCGTTTTCCATTTCAACTATTTTGGCAAAAATCTTGTCTCCAATATTCAAACTTTTTATGACATCTTTTACTTCGTAAAATTCTCTGCCATAAATTATGCCGGTTCCAAAAGTTCCTAAATCAACAAACAAAGAAGAGCGGTCTCTTGCAACAACCACTCCTTCAACTGTTGAACCAACACAAACAGGAGCTTGCGCTTCTTTTATATCTTTGGTTTTTTTAATAATATCTTTTATCATGTGTATTTTGGATTTAAAATCCAACAAAAAATACCTGTTTATTTGTCTCGCCCGGCCCCTCGTCGCTATCGCTCCTCGGGGCGCAAGCATCTGCTGCAGGCCAACAGTATTAATTACTAATAATTTTATATTACACTATTTCCCTAATTCTGCAAGCGTCCAAATTATCCGTCCGAGTTATCCGAGAACATTATCCGAGAACGGGTCTCGGATTTTTCTTTGATTTGTTTTTTGGTATAATTATTATATGCCATACAGAAAAGAGGGGTTTGCAAACGAAGAAATTTATCACATTATTTTGCGGGGATTAGGTGATGAGTTAATTTTTAAAGATTTAAACGATTATTATCGTGGTATTTTTTGCATTTACGAATTTAACAATTCAAATCCTGTTTCCATAAAATACAGAAGAGAGACCCGCAACCGATTCAAAAAAGCTATCCGAGAACGGGTCTCGGATAAGCTTATTGAGGAGGATAATAGGGATAAGTTAGTGGAAATATTAGTCTTTTGTTTTATGCCCAACCACATTCATTTATTGGTAAGGCAATTGGAAGATAATGGCATAACAAAATTTATGAGAAAAGTCGGCGCAGGCTATGCAGGATATTTAAACAGAAAATATAAGCGTAAGGGCTATGTTTTTCAAAACAGGTTTCGCTCTATACATATTGAAAATGATAATCAACTAAGAACTATTTTCAATTATATCCACATAAACCCAGTATCTTTAATTGCGCCAGGATGGAAGGAAAAAGGAATTAAAAATTCTGGAGAAATTCTCAAATTTTTGGAAGAATATAAGTGGTCAAGCTATCAAGATTATATTGGCAAGAAAAATTTTTCCTCCATAACAAACAGAGATTTTATATTGGAATTTTTAGGCGGTGATAATGGTTGCAAGCTAGCGATTGAGGATTGGGTAAAATATAAAGAAGAATTAATTAAATCCCAAAATATTTTGCTAGAATAGAATATCCGAAATATCCGAGAACGGGTCTCGGATAACGGACAATTTCTCACGATCGTATAATTTTAACCGCACTAAAATTTAAATAAAAAAACCCGGGTGTTACCACCAAGGCCTAACGACTTCTGAAAAATTAGCCGCCTAGCGGTTCACTTTTTCGTATAATACGCCTCCCGCCACCACTTGTTTTTCCTATAACGCTTCTGAATTCATTTTGATAGAATTCATCTGAGCCTGCCGTTGATTTTTGGAGCTTTAACTGGACTATCAAACTTGCGCGTTTTTGTGGTAATAGTTCCATGATCGCGCAATTTGGCATGCTGTCTACTGCGGAGATGGCATTGGATAGATCTTCTTCTCCTAAAACAAACAGTAAAACAGCTAATTCAAATCTTTCTGTGGTTTTAGGGTTAAAGTTTTTTTGCCGTGCGCGTTCACACGAAGCACAATCACATTTCCATTTTTCACCGTGAACTTTTGCCATAGTAGCGTGAATGGAAGACTCTATTTTATAATTCATGAATCTTGCTCCTTGATTCAAATGTGTCAAGTTACTATGTAAAGAATACCACATAAAAATGGTGTTGTAAAGTGTTGAAGTTAAAAAATGTTTGTGATAAAATAACTAAATACTAAAAAATATATGGCGAAAATAATATATGCAGGGCAGTCCTGCTTTCAAATTTCGGTTTCTAATTCAAGAGACCACGAGGCAAATATTGTAATTGATCCTTTTGACGAAGAAACAGGATTAAAAGTCCCTAATTTTTCTGCTGACATTCTGCTTATAACTCATGACCACCACGACCATAATAATACAAAGGCAGTAAAAGGAACGCCCTTTTTGATTGAAGGCCCGGGCGAATATGAAATAAAAGGAGTTTTTGTGCAGGGGATTCCCTCTTTTCATGACGATGAAGACGGCAAGAAAAGAGGGAACAATACAATTTATACAATTGAGGCCGAAGACATAAGGTTTTGCCATTTGGGAGACTTGGGGCAAAAACAGCTTACCGATGAACAGGTTGATAAAATTGGCGCAATTGATGTTTTGATGGTTCCGGTTGGCGGAGAATACACTATTTCAGCGTCAGAAGCTCAAAGGATAATCTCACAAATAGAACCTAAAATTGTAATTCCAATGCACTATGCTTTGCCAAAATCAAAAACAAAACTTGACGATGTTTCAAAATTTTTAAAAATAATGGGAAAACCGTCAACTCAGCTGGTTGACAAATTAACTGTAAAAACCAGCGCTTTGCCAAAAGAAGGGGCAATGGAAATAGTAGTGCTTCAGCCTTAATAAATGGATATAAAAAAATACATTACAAAACTTCAGAGTTTGACTGATAAACAGAAAAAAATTATTTTGTGGGCAATTGTCGGAGTTTTAGCAATTATAATGGGATATTTTTGGATAAGATCTGCAGGAGAAAGATTAAATAAAATAAGCGAAAATTTAGGCCAAATTAACCTTCCGCAAATAGAAGCACCGCAAATTAATACTCCCAATATCACAGACCAAACCGCCGACTGGAAAACTTATACAAATACTGAGTATGGTTTTGAAATAAAATATCCTGATGATTTTAAAAAAGAATATATTATCGGTCCGATAAAAACTGATTTTGGTGAAAATTTTTTCTTCCTTGAAAATTCTAAGGGGTATCATTTAGAGCCGTCGTTTTTATATCAATTTAAAAATTTAGTTCAGGACCAAGATTATATAACATATAGAAAGTCTGAAATTTTAGTAGATGGAATCAAATCCTATAAACAGCAAGGACTTTCTTGTCATTTAACATGCCGTTATGAAAATACAGCTTTTATTCCATACAAAAATGGTGCAATAGTTATTTTGATTGAAAAAAGGGGAACTAGCGAAAGTGAAAACAAACTACTTTTTGCTGATGAAAATGGCGATATTGCAGAAAATCCACAAATTACAAAGGAAGAAGATGCATTATTTGAACAAATGATTTCAACATTTAAATTTACAAAATAAAAAAATGGATATTAAAGATATCAAAATAAAGCTAAAAATGTCAGAGCAATTTTTGAAAGAAAAATTTTTGGTTAAAAAAATCGGTGTTTTCGGCTCGTATTCAAGGGGAGAACAGACAAAAAAAAGCGACATTGATATTTTGGTTGAATTTGTTGAAGAGCCAAGTTTGTTTAAGTTTATAAGATTGGAACATTATTTAACGAGCATTTTAGGAGTTAAGGTTGATTTGGTTATGAAAAGTGCTTTAAAACATTATATAGGAAAGCACATATTAAAAGAAGTAAATTATTTATGAGAAAAACATCGCCCAAAAGAGAATATAAAGATTATGTTTCAGATATCGCAGATTCTATAAATAAAATAGAAAAATTTGTTGGAAATTTTACGTTCGAAGAGTTTCAAAAAGATGAAAAAACAATTTATGCGGTCGTTCGTGCCATAGAAATTATTGGCGAAGCAATTAAAAATATACCTGCATCAGTAAAAAATAAATACAAAGAAATTCCATGGAGAGATGCGGCAGATATGCGAAATAAGTTGATACATGAGTATTTCGGAGTAAATTTAGAAGTGGTTTGGAAGACGATAAAAGAGGATATTCCGGAATTAAAAGAAAAAATTTCTGAATTATTAAAGGAGCTAAAAATAAATAAGCTAATTTGATATGGCAAAAGAAGAAGATAAAAAAGAAAATAAAAAATCCAAAGCTCAAGAAGACGGAAAATCAACAGACAGTAAAATAGGGAATATAAAGCAGAGAGAAATAGTAACCGAACTAAAAGAATCATACATTGATTACGCAATGTCGGTTATTGTGGCTCGCGCGCTTCCCGATGTCAGAGACGGTTTAAAGCCGGTTCACAGAAAAATTTTGTTTGCCATGAACGAATTAGGATTGTCGGCTGGCGCCAAATTCAGAAAATGCGCGGCAACTGTTGGAGATGTTATGGCAAAATACCATCCCCACGGAGACATGGCAATTTATGATACTTTAGTTAGAATGGCGCAAGATTTTAATATGCGCTATCCTTTAATAACGCCTCAGGGAAATTTTGGATCAATTGACAACGACGGCGCAGCCGCAGCAAGATATACAGAAGCAAAATTATCAAAAATTGGAGACTTGTTGTTGCAAGATATTGAAAAAGACACTGTAAACTTTGTTGATAACTACGACGGCACAAGAAAAGAACCGTCTGTTTTGCCCTCGCCCGTCCCCCAGCTTCTTTTAAACGGTTCTTTGGGCATTGCTGTTGGCATGGCAACAAATATTCCTCCGCATAATTTGACAGAAGTTTTAGACGCTTCAATTCATTTGTTAGACCATCCAAAAGCTGAAACAGAAGATTTATTTGAATTTATTCAGGGCCCGGATTTTCCAACTGGAGGCATAATTTACGACCAAAAAGAAATAATTTCAGCATACGCGCAAGGCAAGGGCTCAATTTTAATGCGGGGCAAGGCAGATGTTGTAGAAAAAAAAGACGGAGCCAAACAAATTATAATTACAGAAATTCCATATCAGGTTTTCAAATCAACTTTGGTTGAAGACATGGCTAATTTGGTTTCAGAAAAGAAAATTGAAGGCATAAAAGACATCAGAGATTTATCAGACAGGGAAGGAATGCGAATTGTAATTGATGTTAAAAAAGGTTTTCAGCCACAAAGAATTTTAAACCGGCTTTATAAATTTACTCCACTTCAAAAAACTTTCCATTTGAATTTGCTGGCTTTGGTTGACGGCATACAGCCTGAAATTTTATCAATTTCCGATGTTTTAAAATATTTTATCAAACACAGAGAAAAAGTAATTACCCGCAGAACCAAATACGATTTAGAAAAAGCCAAAGAGCGGGCTCATATTTTAGAGGGTTTAATGATTGCCTTAAAAAATATTGACGCCGTCATACAAACAATTAAAAAATCTGCAGACAAAGATGAGGCCCGCCTTAATTTAATAAAAAAATTCAAACTTTCGGAGCGCCAGGCAATTGCAATTTTAGAAATGAGGTTGCAAACTTTGGCTGGTCTGGAAAGAAAAAAAATAGAAGACGAATTAAAGCAAATTTTAGAACTGATAAAAGAGCTGGCTGCTATTTTAAAGAGCCCAGAAAAATTAAAAGACATAATTAAAAAAGAGTTTAAAGATATCAAAGAAAAATTTGGAGATGAAAGAAGAACAAAAGTTATAAAAGGAAAACTGGGCGAAATTACTGAAATTGACTTGGTTCCGTTACAAGAAACAATTGTTACTTTAACCACCGGCGGATATATAAAAAGAATTAATCCTGAAACCTATAAAATTCAAAAGCGCGGAGGAAAGGGAATTATGGGCATGAAAACAATGCAAGATGATATTGTTGAACACTTTTTGTGCGCAAACACCCACGACAACCTGCTATTTTTTACAAATTCGGGAAAAGTTTTTCAAACGCAAGTTTATGAAATTCCAGAAGGCACAAGAGTTGCCCGCGGACGAGGCCTTTTAAATTTTCTGGAAATGTCAAATGAAGAAAAAGTTTTATCTTTGGTGCCGAAAACGAAAGAAGAGCCTGCAAAATTTTTGATGATGGTCACCAAAAACGGGACAATAAAGAAAACTGCTTTAGAAGAATTTGAAAACGTAAGAAAAAGCGGAATAATAGCCATAAAATTAGATAAAGGCGACGCGTTAAAAAAAGTTGTAAAAACTTCCGGCGAAGATGACATAATTTTAACAACCAAGGCCGGCATTGCAATAAGATTTAAAGAAAAAGACATAAGGGCAATGGGAAGGTCGGCGGCCGGAGTTCGGGGAATTCGCCTAAAAAAAGGCGACGAGGTTGTTGGAATGGATGTTATTTCAAAAACTGAAAATAAAGAAAAAAAATATTTATTAGTGGTAATGGAAAATGGCTATGGAAAACGGACAGATATAGGCCAATATAAAATTCAAGGCCGTGGAGGTTCTGGAATAAAAACCGCTAAAATTACTCCCAAAACCGGCGGAATAATTATGGTGTGCATTATTGAAGAAGAACCCGCCTCCGCCAAAGGCTCCGGCGAGGCAATGGATTTAATTGTAATTTCACAACACGGCCAGGTTATAAGAACTGGAGTCAAATCTATTTCTTTATTAGGCAGAGCAACTCAGGGAGTTAGAATAATGCGCCTTGAAGACGGCGATAAAGTTGCCTCTGGCGCTTGTTTGAAAGATTAAATTTGGTATAATAGATTAATATGTGGAAAAATTTTTTAGCTTCAGTAGTTACAATTCCAAACCCTTTAAGATACGACACTTTTGGAAAACTTTTGCTGGAAGGTATTATTCCTGCTGTTGCTGGATTAGTTGGCGCCTTGTCTGTTATAATGATAATAGTAGCCGGCATTTTGTTTTTAACATCGGCTGGCAATCCTGAAAGAATTACCACTGCAAAAAAGGCTCTGATATATGCAATAGCTGGAATAGTTATAGCTTTGATAGCCGGCACCATAGTCTTAACAATAGAAAGCATTTTAGGAGCAGGGAGTTGATTGCCGCCAGGAGTAGGCGGAGGAGCGCATTAAACTAAAAGGTCGATTCAGATTTTTAATTTTTTAATTTTTTACTTTGATGAATAAACAAAAAATTTTAACAGGATTAGTTTCTTTCAGCATTTTAGCAGCCCCAGTTTTAGCATTGGCCGCACCGCCAACTAATAACAGCCTTACGCTTTGCACATTAGTCACGAAAATTGAAGATATTGTTTGGATTGCTTTCGGGCTTATTACGGTAATTGCCTTTGTAACAGCTGGAATTTTGTTTCTTACAGCAGGAGGAAATCCTGAAAAAGTTGCTCAAGCAAGAACAGCTTTTTTGTGGGGAGTAGCTGGAGTTGTGGTGGGAATTGTGGCATTTTCAATAATTGCCATAATAGGTTCGGGCCTTGGTATTGGAGTGGGCAGCAGCTGTAGTTAAATTTATTAAAAATTCCCGCCCCGCGAAGCGGGGCGGGAAAATATTACTTAAATGAAAAAAAGTTTATTAACCCTAATTTTAATAGGCGCTTTATTATTGCCAGTTGCAGTTTCAGCGCAATCCATAACAACAATGGTCGGCAATGTCGCTAAGGTAATCATAATTGTTGCTGGGATAATAGTTGTAGTTCTTTGGGTTGTGACTGGTGTTTTATTTTTAGCGGCTCAGGGAGCTCCAGAAAAACTCACTAAAGCAAAAAGCGCTTTAATTGGAGCAATAATTGGAACAGTAATTGTTATTTTGGCTTATACTGGAACAACTATAGTAAATATATTTAGCAACGCCCTATTCCAAGGCGTTTAAAACAATGAACCCCGTTAGAGGTTTTTAACACTTTTTAATGGGGATATATTCATAATATAAAATAGGTCTGTCTGAAGTTGAATACTAAAATTATATAAGGACAGACCTCTAACGGGGTGAACAAAAAAATATTATTTCTGATTTCGGCAGTTGCTTTAATTTCACCAGTTATTTCTTCAGCCGGAGTCGGCGGCCAGGCTTGCATTACAATAAATTCTTTTGTGAATGCAGCATATGCTATCGCCATAACAATGGTTGTCATAGGCTGGCTTATCGCGGGTATTTTATGGTTAATTTCTGGCGGGAGTACAGAAAAAACTGGAACCGCAAAAAAGGCTACATTTGCCGCCGCTATTGGGACAGCGGTGGTCGCAGTAGCGTATGTTGCTTATGGAGCAATAGCTGATCTTTTGGCTCTTACGCCTGGTGGGGGTTGTCAAT
>Ga0210057_1008373_pt1 | contig 12264 bp, 10 predicted proteins | sample CryGeyCG2114_010_2_FD_183968 | JGI IMG/M metagenome (GOLD analysis project Ga0210057, IMG submission 183968) | Groundwater microbial communities from aquifer - Crystal Geyser CG10_big_fil_rev_8/21/14_0.10 (SPAdes) (version 2) | ecosystem: Environmental > Aquatic > Deep subsurface > Groundwater ...
AAGGCAGTTCGAGAGATCAAACAGGATCTTGGACTTATGGACGCAAAGAAAATGGTCGAATCAGCACCCGCAGAACTTTTGACTGACGTCAAAAAGGAAGAAGCAGAAGCAGCCAAAGCTAAGCTTGAGGCAGCTGGAGCTAAAGTTGAACTTAAATGACAAGAGGAATAATAAATCATTCCTCTTGTCATCCTGAACTTGTCACGAAGTGATCATGAGCAGTATCAGGAACTGACAACTTTTTTAGGTGTTGAATTCACCATCTTGGTGACAGATTCAGCATGACAAGACAAACCCCGTTTCACTTACGTGATTAACGGGGTTTTTTTTGCAATAATTTCACTAAAATCCAGCCTTGACTGCTTCAATTCCAAGAGTTATTATGTTATAATCTTTTTTTAACTTCTTAAATCAAATACATATACATATGCCTAAAAACGATACAAACCAAAACTACGGAGCCGAATCAATTACAGTACTTGAGGGACTTGATCCTGTACGAAAACGACCGGGTATGTACATCGGTACAACAAGCCAGGCCGGTGTAAACCACTCACTGAATGAGATCGTAGATAACGGTATCGATGAAGCTCTTGCCGGATATGCAAACAACATTCATGTCGTTGTCGAAGAAAACGGCTATCTTACGGTCTTTGATGACGGCCGGGGTATTCCCGTCGACAAAGTAAAAAAATATAACAAGTCAGCACTTGAACTGGTATTTACCATGCTTCATGCCGGAGGAAAATTCGGACAGGGAGCATATAAAGTATCAGGAGGTCTTCACGGAGTAGGTGCTTCCGTTGTCAATGCTCTTTCTGAACATTTGATCGCTGAAGTCAAACGAGAGGGTAAAGTATACCGACAGGAGTATCATCGCGGAGTACCGGCATATGATACAAAGCTTGTCCCTTCTTCCATGATTAATATGCCTTTTGAAACAGGGACAGCAATTTCATTCAAACCTGACCCTGAGATTTTTAAAGAAACAACCGAAATTAACTATCAGAAATTTAAGAAGCAGATCAAGGAAAAAGCATACTTAATACCTCACGTATTTTTTAGAATCGAGAACAAAAAAGAACATGATCGATCAGCCTACTATTTCGAAGGCGGTATCCTTTCTCTTATACGGGATATGAATAAGGGTAAGAAAGTCCTCCATGATCCGATCAAAATCAAAAGCGGTGAAGGAGATATTGAAGTAGAAGTAGCGGTGCAGTTTAATGACTCGCTGATGGAAAACGTTCACACGTTTGTCAACGTGATCAATACTGTCGAGGGTGGAACTCATCTCACCGGCTTCCGCACTGCACTGACTAAATCGATCAATGATTATGCAAGAAAAGTGCTTGCAGAAAAAGATTTCAAAGAAAGTTTCTCGGGAAATGATATCAAAGAAGGGCTTTCAGCAGTCGTATATGTCAAAATGCCCTCAAACGACCTTCAGTTTGAGGGTCAGACGAAAGGTAAACTCGGAAACTCAGAAGTCCAATCAGTCGTTCAGACAACGGTAAACAAGGCACTAGATGTTTACTTTGAAGAGAATCCTCGTGATGCCCGCGAAATCATCGGCAAAATTCTTCTTGCCCAACGGGCACGGTTTGCCGCAAAAGCCGCCAAAGATGCAGTCCTTCGAAAGGGAGCCCTTGAAGGATCAGCTCTCCCTGGTAAACTTGCTGACTGTCAGGAGAAAGATCCGGTCAAATCAGAGATTTTCATCGTTGAGGGAGATTCAGCAGGCGGTAGTGCTAAATCCGGCCGTGATCGAAGAACACAGGCCATACTGCCGCTTTTCGGTAAAATATTGAATACTGAAAGATATCGATTAGACCGCGTCATCGGCTCGGATAAGTTTAAAGATTTGATCGTCGCACTCGGTGCCGGTATCGGCGACCAATTTGATATCAGCAAAGCACGATATCACAAAATCATTATTATGACTGATGCCGACATTGACGGCTCTCACATTAAGACTTTGTATCTGACATTCTTTTTCCGACATCTTCATCCGTTTGTAGAGCAGGGTATGGTCTATGTTGCGGTGCCTCCTCTTTACAAGGCATCAAAAGGAAAAGAAAAATTGTACCTATATACTGACGAAGACAAAGATGCTTTTATGAAAGACCATACGAATGAGAACTGGAATATACAGCGATTTAAAGGTTTGGGAGAAATGAATGCTGAAGAACTCTGGGAGACTACTATGAACCCTGAAGCCCGAATATTGAAGCAGATTAACATTGACGATGCAGAGGAGGCAGACTTGACCTTTACCATGCTTATGGGTGAAGAAGTACCGCCGCGAAAGAAATTCATCACGACCCATGCAAAGTTAGCAGAGTTAGATATCTAATTTTTAATAATTCCAAAAATATTTATGGATCTTAAAAAACTGAAAATAGGAGATAATCCGCCGGAAGTTGTAAACGTTGTTGTCGAAATTCCGCAAGGCTCTCTTGTGAAATATGAACTGGACAAGGATTCGGGATTTATCGTCGCAGACAGGTTCCATTACACTGCAATGCCGTACCCTTTTAACTACGGATTCATCCCGAATACTCTGGCAGAAGACGGAGATCCTGTTGATGTTATGGTCGTTTCATCACAGCCTCTTGCCGTCGGTATCGTGATTTCTGTTCGTGTCATCGGTATGCTTGAGATGGAAGATGAAGCCGGCGTAGATACAAAAATTATTGCCGTACCAACTGCAAAGGTTGACCCTTTTTATGCTCATATTGATGATGTGACCGATTTGGATGAACCGACACAGAAGAAAATTAAACACTTTTTCGATCATTACAAAGAGCTTGAACCGGGAAAATGGGTCAAGACAAAAGCATTCCTGGGTAAAGGAGAAGCTTTTAAAGACATCGAAAAATGTATTAAAAAATAATTATTAATTTTGTACTTTTATGAAAGACCAACAGTATGCTGAGTCAGGCCCGCGTTTCGTTGCTTTTCTTATTGATGCCATTTTACTCGGTATTATCGGAGCGATTGTAGGACAATCATCTGATTCACAAGCAATCAGCATTCTGATTGGTGCTGCTTACTACATTTATTTCTGGGTAAAGCAAGAAGGTCAAACGCTTGGTAAGAAAGCCATGAAAATCAAAGTAGTTCGGGCAGACGGCAAACCTATGGACTGGATGACCGGTGGACTGCGATATATCGGATACATTGTATCCGGCATTCCACTACTCTTGGGATACATCTGGATACTGTTTGACGGAAAGAAACAGGGATGGCATGACAAGATTGCCGGAACATATGTTGTAAAAGTATAAATTTGTATCTTGTAACTTATTCATGAATCTATGACAAACATCAACATCGCACCGATTACGGAAGAAATGAAAAAAGCGTACCTTGATTACGCAATGTCAGTTATCGTCTCACGTGCTTTACCGGATGTCCGCGACGGACTAAAACCTGTTCACCGCCGTATCCTGTATGCAATGTACAAAATGGGACTAACAGCCGGCGGAAGATACTCAAAATCTGCAAAAATAGTAGGAGAAGTCTTAGGAAAATACCACCCGCACGGTGATGCTTCCGTTTATGATGCCCTTGTCAGATTAGCACAGGAATTTTCGATGCGATATCCGTTAGTCAACGGACAGGGAAACTTCGGCTCAATTGACGGTGATCCACCTGCCGCTATGCGTTATACCGAGGTAAAGCTTACAAAGATCGCTGAGGAAATGATGTTTGACATCGATAAAGATACGATCACATGGACTGATAACTTTGACGGAACACTTAAAGAGCCTCATTATGTTCCGGCGAAACTTCCGAATCTGCTTCTGATGGGAGCGGAGGGTATCGCAGTCGGTATGGCAACCAAAATCCCGACACATAATCTTACCGAGGTAATTGACGCTGTAGACCTATTGATAGACAATGCAAAATTTGAACCGGAAACTGATCAAACCGCCGAAGTACCGGCCCCGATTACAGCCGGTACATCTGAAGCTTCTGATCAGGTAAAAGTCGAACCGAAAATCGCCACACCGGGCGACCACAAGCTCATGTTTGACACAGATCTTGACCAAATTATGGAGCATATTCAAGGCCCTGATTTTCCGACGGGCGGTATTATCTACGGAGTAAAAGATATCAAGCAAGCTTATCAGACCGGAAGAGGAAAGATACTGGTTCGCGGCATTGTGGAAGAAGAAGATCTGGGAAAGGGTAAAATGGCAATAGTTGTATCGGAGCTTCCATATCAGGTCAATAAAGCAAATCTTGTTGCAAAGATTGCCCGCCTTGTCATTGATAAAAAAATAAACGGGATATCGGATCTCCGTGACGAATCTGACCGTGACGGTATTCGAGTTGTTATTGAGCTGAAAAGAGATGCCGTTTACAAGAAAGTACTGAATAATTTATATAAACATACCGACCTTCAGACTACATTTCCTGTGAATATGGTTGTTCTAGTTGAGGGTGTTCCGCAGACGCTTTCGCTGAAAACAATTCTTGAACTTTATATCCGTCACCGCGTAAATGTTATTCGCAGAAGAACAGAATTTGAACTTGCCCAGGCAAAACATCGTGCTCATATTCTTGAGGGTTACCTTATCGCCCTGGACAATATTGATGAAGTGATTAATATCATCAGAAAATCTAAGGATGAACCGACAGCACGACAAAGCTTAATGAAAAAGTTCGGACTTTCGGAAATTCAGTCTCAGGCCATTCTTGACATGCAACTCAAGAGACTAACAGGACTTGAACGGGATAAGATTGAAGAAGAGTTGGCTAAGCTTCGTGAACTTATTAAGTATCTTGAGTCACTTCTCAAAGATGTTTTCAAAATCCTCGGTGTCATCAAAGATGAACTGAAAGAACTGAGAGCAAAGTTCGGAGATACACGCCGAACGAAAGTGCAGAAGAATAAGCCGGGAGAAATCACCGATGACATGCTTATTGCCAACAAGGAAGTAATTGTCGTTTTGACTAAAGAAGGATACGTAAAACAAGTGCCTCGAGAAACATTTAAGGTTCAAAAACGCGGCGGAAAAGGAGTGTCCGGCATGACGACCAAAGAGAGTGATGATATTTTCTATATCACAACCGCAATGACTCATGATTATATGCTCTTCTTTACCAATCAAGGTCGGGTATTTAAAAATCGTGTTTGGGAAATTCCTCAGGGATCACGTACTTCAAAAGGAAAGGCTATTGTGAATCTTTTAACTCTTCGACCGAATGAAAATGTCACATCAGTCCTTTCATTCAACGAAGAAGAATTCCAGAAGAAAAAGGCAACAACGAATATTCTCATGCTTACCAAACAGGGACTTGTGAAAAAAACCGAGTTTGATAAATACTCAAATATAAGAAGCAACGGACTTATCGCAATTACCCTCAATGATGACGATGAGCTTCTGACTTCCAAACTGACAGACGGCAATATGAATGTCATGCTTGTCAGCCGAGCAGGAAAAGCTATCCTCTTCAAAGAAAAAGAGGTAAGAGAAACGGGTCGCGCATCACGCGGAGTCAAAGGTATTGACCTCGGAGCAGGCGATTCTGTAATTGCAGCCGACGTATTTACGAATGAAGACCTCAAGAAATCGATTCTTGTCATGGGTGAAATGGGTATCGGTAAACGAGTCCAAATGAAGCACTTCAAAGATCAGCACCGCGGAGGCAAGGGAGTAAAGATTGCGCCTGCTGACAAAAAAATGGGACAAATTGCATTTGCTCAAATCATTGAACCTGAGGACAACACAATCATTATCACCAGCCAACACGGTCAGGTAGTCAAAACTGATGTTAAATCAATCCCGTCTTACTCCCGTTCGGCAAAAGGTGTCATCCTGATGAGATTTTCAAAGCCGAATGACAAAGTGGTAAGCGCAACATTTATTTAAGCTTTTTTATCCTATAACATTGATTCAGTCCTTCATATAGGATATAATATCTTCTGTGTATCAGAGCAACCCGAATGCTTGGGTTTTTTCCGTGCACAAATCGTAAACGCCGTAGTACTTAGTAGAAAGAAGATAAGAATATGACTATCCAAAAGCTCAACGATGCTAAAACATCTTTGCAACAGCTTGCGGAAGCAGTCCAACAAGGAGATGTTCTCCTTGTTAAATCAGAGTTCGAGTATGCAGCAACGCGTCTGACAGAGAATGGACAACTGTTTGTTGTCATGCTGGATCGGAATCCGAGCGATACCGACGAAGGTTGGTTGGCATGGATGAGTATCCCGATCGAAATTCTCGGGAAGCTTATGACTGCAACAAATCAAAAACGTCCATACAAAGCTTTAGACGAGGTTTGGGCGTTTGTCGAGTATATGGGAGGCTGGTCTGATGATTACGAATCAGTCTTCAGCGAACGCTCGCCGATTCATACGCCAAAGGCAATTGAATTACTTGGTTACGACTGGAGACCTCATCTCGAATAAAGTACACGGTGATAGGGCGGGCGCTTTTGTAAGCGCCCGCCCAACACCCTATTAGTTTCTGTATAATTATCAAATGAAGATACCTTGCCGGGATATTGCACATAATTTGGAAGAACAGCTTATTCGCGAAGTCGAATTATTAAAAACTTCCGGAAAAATACCGAAGTTGGTCACGGTTCTTGTCGGATCGGAACCCGAACAAATTTCTTTCGTCAATATCAAAAGAAGAACTGCTGAAAAAATCGGTGTAGAGTTTGAGCTTGTTCACCTTTCAGAAAAGCCTTCTTTTGCAGAATTCAAGAACTTTGTTCATGAAAAGGCTCATGATCCGAAGACAACAGGCATAATCATTCAGCATCCGTTTCCTGAAGAATATAATCTGAATGAAGTTTACAATCTTATACCAGGTAAAAAGGAAATTGAAGGACATCGACCCGATTCCACTTTTCATTTCCCGCTAAGTATTGCCGTACTTTGCGGTATCAAATATATTCAGACACTGGAAGCAGGGGAGAGTAATCCGACAAAAACGATACTTAATTTTGCTGAGGACAAACCGGCTCTGTACCAGTTTTTACAAGACAAAAATATTGTCATTGCAGGACGGGGAATCACCGGCGGAGCACCGATCGCAAAAGCTTTACAGGACATTGGAGTCCCCTTTACCATCACAAACTCACAGACAAGTAATCCAACGGAGATCTATAATTCAGCTGACATTATCATTACGGCAACCGGTAAAAAAATTATCAATCCTTCTGATATTAAGAAGGGTGTTATTCTTTTGAATGTAGGCTTGAGAAAAGAAGACGGGAAACTGAAAGGGGATTATGATGAAGATGAAATTGCAACCATTGCTTCATATTACACGCAAACTCCCGGAGGGCTTGGTCCTCTTGATGTATTGTATCTCTTTAAGAATGTTATCGAGGCAACCAAAAAATGATCCATATTATTACCGGACAAACTGCAACCGGAAAAACTGCATACGCACTGAAGCTTGCAAAAAAATTGGACGGAGAACTCATCAATGCCGATTCAAGACAAATCTATAAAGGTCTCGACATTATCACCGGAAAAGATTTGGGTATAACTGACGGATCATTCATAAACCATCAAACCTGTACGTATGATGTAGGATATTATCCGCTTAAAATCGGATCTAGACTTTGGCTTTATGATATCCTTGCTCCGACAAAACCTTTTTCGGCTTTTGAGTATGTACAGCTCGCAACACAAGTAATTGAAGATATCGAAAAAAGAGGAAAGACACCTATCATTGTCGGCGGCACATTTTTTTACATCAACCAGCTGCTCTACGGAACTTCCGAATTCCAGGTAGAACCGGACGAGGAACTGCGAACACAACTCGCAGATAAACCTATAGAAGACCTTCAGGCACTACTAAAAGACAGTAACAAACAACTTTTTGAATCGCTCAATAATAGTGAAAAGCATAATCCTCAACGTCTCATCCGTCGCATTGAAATCGAAAAGGCTGAATCAAAACGAACGCCAAAAACCCAATCAAAGAGATGGCATGAAAATGATTTTTCTCTTATCGGATTCAGATATAAGAATAAGGAAGATCTTCGCATTCGTATTACAGATCGAGTAGAGAAACGACTGGAAGATGGAGCTCTTGACGAAGTAAAAAAACTTCTTGCCAATGGCTATTCTGAAGACTGCCCCGGATTACACACTATCGGGTATATTCAGATTTTTGATTATTTCAACGGTTTAAAAAACTTCGAAACTATGAAAGAAGATTGGATCACAAAAGAAATTCAGTATGCCAAACGTCAAATGACATTGATGAAAAAAGATCAACATATACGATGGGAGACAGTATGATAAAAAGCAATCTCTATATTGCTTTTCGCGGCAAAAGATGAAATAATAAAAAATATGGCATTTACACTTCCTTTTGTGAAAAAAGTCGGAGATGATCCGGAGAAAGAGCATAGTACCCCGCTTGATGTGAAAAAGCTTGAAAAAGAATCAAAGAAGGTAGAAAAGAAAGAAGCTAAGGAGCATAATCCAAAAGAAGTAAAAAAGATAGAAAATAAAGAAGTAGAGAAGCCTACAAACCCTCATGTTGCTACTATCGTTTATAAACCTTCATTATCTTTTCTTAAAATTGATAAATACGTATTAATTACGATCATTTCTGTTGTATTCTGTCTGAGTGGCTTAAGCTTCTGGCTCTATGTTCAGTTTTTTATGTCACCCTAATCTAAGCAACTTGCCATATGAAACTGCAAAAGAATACTATTTATATCATTATCTCCTCGATTTTGTTCGGGATCGGTGTGATATTCTTCTCTCTTGCAATCACTCAGTATCAGGTTCTGACCAGTTCACAGGCTGCCGGCGGATCATTCAATCAGTGTGATGGCACAGCATCAAATAAGCCATGTGGAAGCTGTGATATGAAAGCTCTTTCTGTGGATGGCAGCGGAAATGCAACTGCTACTTTCGGCTGTCAACTCGTATGTGAATCCGGTAACTGTCCCACAGGTGTATATCAGGTTGATGATACATCATGGTTCTGGTGTTCAGGAAAAGATGGCAATGACTGTACTGAGGGGAGCGGGGACTTAAAAGATAATGTGCATAATACAACAAGCGTTGCATCACTGCCTGAGCTTAGTGACACCAACACAAATGTTACCAATAATTCTCTTACCTGGACATTTAACATCCCAAACTGGACAAGATGCGGACGTGTTCAGGTAGATGTACAAATTAATGCACCCGGCGTCAGTCATGCCGGGAAGACTTTTAGCTTTGACGTAAATTGTGATCAACCGACGCCTACCACACCACCCGAGCAGCCAACGCCGACTACGCCGCCCGATCAACCGACGCCGACTACACCACCTGAGCAGCCAACACCGACTACGCCGCCCGGCCAACCGACGCCTACAACACCGGCAAGTACACCGACACCGTCCCATTCACCGTCACCATCACCATCAAATTCACCATCCCCAACACCGTCCAACTCGCCATCGCCGACACCATCTAACACACCGTCTCCAACCCCATCTGAAACCCCTGTACCGACAGATACTCCGGTACCGACCGACACACCTGTCCCAACTGATACTCCTGTGCCCACGGTAATCGTTCAGAATGCACCAACTCCGGTCGTAATTGCTGAAGCACCGACCGCTACACCGGTACAGAAACTTACTGTGAACGAACAACCGCCTGGGTTTAACCCGATTTTCGCCATCCTTATCCCGTTTGCTCTTGTCTTGCTGGGCCTGGCAATGTAATCATTCATTACATTTACTTTCTCTTATGCTAGACTTATGATATGCACCGTCGAGCGTATTTATTGTTTTCAATTTCTTTTTTTGTTTTAGGCGTTATCTTCTTTTCTCTGGCAATCACTCAGTATCAGGTTCTGACCAGTTCACGGGCGGCAGGCGATACTATACCCCTCAAGTTTTACGATAAACGAGGTCCTGTAGACCAAAGTTTTGGTGTGATCGTAAATGACATAACGAATGATACGACAGTGCAGCAGCTAAAAAGTTATTTCCCGTCAGGGAACATCTACATCAAACTGAAAAACCCGACAGCTGCCATCATTCAAAGTACACAGTTTGAGTCCCTCCAAACAAGCGGTTTTAAGTGGTACCTATCTTTCTCAAACTATGAAACGATGACTCCTGCTGTCCAGGCCTACGTTGACAAATATCAGAGTGAGATCGTTGTCGAGTTGATGGATTACAACGCATTTGATGTGGCAAAAACAAACGCCGTAAAAGCGATAAAACCTGAGCAGATTAAATTTCATCAAGGTGTTGCGACATTCTGGCCGAGAGAGCAAGTTAAGGATCTTCTTGCAAAAGCGCCACCTCCGATTATCAATGCAATCAGTATCAAATTTGAAAACAGAGATGATGATATCTGGGCTTATGTCAAAACTATGTTTGATACGATGTACGATGCCTCAAAATCTATAAGCGGTGAATCCAGCACTAAAATCGTATACCCGCCTAATTCTATGCTTTCACTTTCTGAGATCATAATGCCAAGCAGTATCGTCCAGAGCCAAATCAAGCGGTTTTCACTGGTGATTTCTGCGATGGTGACAAGCGTTCAAACAGAGCCTGAAAAGGCACCAATCAGATTTGTAAACGGTGGTGTTTTCGATACTATGAATGCTGCTGAAAAAACGACTATGTCTCTTTTTGCAAAACAGCTTGCCTTAAAACCGGAGGTAGTTTGGCCGGATGCATTCCGCGGCAACGGTGACCCCTGGGATAATCCTTTTGTACCGGAGTATAATTTCAAACCGATTATGGGTGTCCTCAATGAGAAAAACGGAGAATACATGGGCGTACTTTTAAACGTTTCTGCCGATACTCCGACAGTTCGGCTCCCTGAACATGACTATGCCGGATATAAGACATACTCAAACATCAGAGGAGCTACCACTTTGATTGATGACCAAAGACAGATAGCATTTCAACCGTACGAGTCTATAGTTCTGGTGCCACCTTCAATGACTATCCCAACAGGGGATGGCGGAGACGACGACGGAAACCGCTCCGGAATACTTGAGTGTGACTCCGGACCGGATCCTTATAATTCAAATAAAATCGTTATTAAAAACGGAACTGAACAGCCGATTGATAAGATAGAAGTAGATCTTTTCCGCTGTACTTACGTACCAGGAAGACTGGAGCAATATCGCGGAAGTTATCGCTGTGAAGGCGGCGACAATGCCTGTGCCGACGGTGCTGAAAGTTGTTTTGTAGGGGAGTGGGATGGTGACTTCAGTCAACCTAAACGCGACATTGTTCTGCAACCGGGACAGTCAATGACATTTGAGTATGAACAAACACCATGTAAAACGGCACAAATGGATGTGCGTACAGAGAATAACGGTATCGAATCTATTGAGTGCCACAATGTTCAATCAAAAGATACCGTTCCGGCAGGTGAAATGTGGCCGGGTGGATACGCTTTTGCGATCTCAGAAAACAGCACGGGGTATGATCCTGCTACTCAAGCATGTCCTCAGATTACTCCAACGCCCACTCAACCAGCGGAAGAAACACCATCACCATCACCTTCACCATCACCTTCGCCGTCTCCTTCTGCATCCCCGTCGCCATCACCCTCACCATCACCTACTCCGTCATTCACACCGACTCCGACACCCATACCACCTACACCCACGCCGGTACCACCCACACCTACTCCTGTCGTTATTGTAGAGGTGCCTACTGCTACACCGGTGACAAAGCTGACTGTAGAAGATCAACCGCCGGGTATGAATCCCGCATTGGCTTTGTTTGTGCCGTTTATACTCGTACTTCTGGGATTAGCTTTGTAGACAAAGCATGAAGGAGGCTTATTTGATACGAGCGCAGATACCTTTTTTGAACGAATTTTGGGAGGTGCGCAGGAACGAGCACGCCCACATGAGTGAAAAAAAGGGTATCAAGTGAAAAAAGTTTCGAATAAAAGAAACTAGATTCCGGATCAGGTCCGGACTGGCAGAACCCTCAGGTTATTTGTCATTAAATAATTTCATAAATGCCTCTTTAGGCACTTCTACTTTTCCGATCATTTTCATTTTTTTCTTTCCTTCTTTCTGCTTTTCAAGAACCTTTCTCTTACGTCCGACGTCGCCGCCTCCGACTGTCTTACTGCCTTTCGTCAGAACATCTTTTCGAAAGGGAGACAGTCTTTCGGATGCAATAATACGACCTTGATACTGTGCCTGAATTTTTACCTCATACTGCTGTCGGGGGATGAGTTCTTTGAGACGCTTTGTCAAAAACTGTGCATGCTCCATGGCCCGATCTTTT
>Ga0210057_1008374_pt1 | contig 12263 bp, 13 predicted proteins | sample CryGeyCG2114_010_2_FD_183968 | JGI IMG/M metagenome (GOLD analysis project Ga0210057, IMG submission 183968) | Groundwater microbial communities from aquifer - Crystal Geyser CG10_big_fil_rev_8/21/14_0.10 (SPAdes) (version 2) | ecosystem: Environmental > Aquatic > Deep subsurface > Groundwater ...
AATTTACTCGTACACCTTTTTCTTGTTCGGTTTCTATCCCTTCTACTCGGCCCTTGATTTTATCGGGAGAGACCGAGACGAGTGTAACCTCGGCGCTTTTGCCTTGTCCGTTTGATACGACTATTACATCGCTTTCCTGCAGTCTTAAAACATCCTTTATTTGCTTGATATTTTCAGGATTTACGATCTCCACCTCTTTTTTTGATAGGTCGAAACCGCCTATAAACCTGTGTAATTTCATAATTAGCATGATACACTTTCCGTATTGAGTAATCAATAAATAACTGTTAAAATAAGGCTATAATTTATGCCGAGAAATAACCGGGTACAGATAATCAAATACGGCCCTCCTCCGCCGGAATTGCCTGTTTTTGGCAAAGTGGACCCAGAAGAAGCTTCTTTTATTGGCCGGACGAATTACGTCGCCGCCCTAGAAGAGAAGAAATTTATTTTTGGTATCAAACGTATAGACCGTAGGCGCCACCTTTATATTGTAGGAAAGTCAGGAGTGGGTAAGACGAAATTACTTGAGCTTCTCTTGCGTCAAGATATTACTTACAACCATGGTCTATGCCTTATTGATCCGCACGGCGATGTGATCGATGCGATACTAGACTATATTCCTAAAGAACGCATCGAAGATGTCTGTATTATTGATCCGTCAGACAAAGAATTTCCGTCTTCATTCAATCCACTGGCAAACGTCGATCCGCTTTTTAAATTCCAATTGACCCAGGGGTTGATCGAGGTTTTACAAAAACAGTTCGGTGCGAATTGGACTCCACGTCTCGAGCACGTGTTTCGATTTACTTGTTTGGCCCTCTTAGACTACCCGCATGCGACCATGCGTGGGATGATTTCGATGTTGACTGATCGAAATTACAGGCAGAAAGTGGTGGAATACATAACCGACGACATGGTTAAAAGATTCTTCGCAATCGAATTCGCGGATTGGTCTGAAAAATTCGACACCGACGCAATCATCCCGCTGGTGAATAAACTCGGCCAATTTCTATCTGACCCCTTGCTTCGAAATATTTTCGGACAGAAAGAAAACAAGATAGATATTAGCAAGCTCATGAACGATGAAAAAATAATTTTAATTAACTTATCCAAAGGTCGTATTGGTGAAGAGAACTCCTCATTCTTTGGCTCGATGTTCTTGACCAAGATTAAGCAGGCGGGGATGGAGCGTGCAAGTATTCCAGAATCACAACGTAAAGATTTTTACTTATACATAGACGAGTTCCAAAATATCGTCACTCAAACTTTTGAAAATATTCTTTCCGAGGCTCGTAAATATGCTCTGAATCTGACCATAGCTCACCAATATATCGGCCAGCTTATTCCTCAAGTCCAGCACGCTGTGTTGGGAAATACCGGAAGTCTTATCTGTTTTCGAGTTGGCGGTGAGGATGCGGTAAAACTTAAACCAGAGTTTGCCCCGATTTTCGATGTGAAAGACATGATTAATCTCGCGATCAAGGAATTTTATATAAAGATGACGATTGATGGCGAATCTTACGACCCCTTCTCTGCCGAAACCTTAAATGTCTTGCCGGCTACTCACCCGTCTTACAGAAAAGAGATTCTGTCAGCTTCAAGAAAAAAGTACTCTATCTCTAAAGATGCTGCGGCTAAACTTATCGCAGAAGAAGAATCTTCAATCATCAGAAGTGCAGAAGAAAAGGCTATTATTGAAGGCAAAGGTAGGGGTCCTGCAGGGGGAGAAGGCGGCTCGGCTGTTAAAGCTTCTCAAGAGGTTGAGCCTATGATCTAACTATATTTTTTAAGGATTTTTAACGCTTGACCGAAGTCTATCTGTAAGTATAATAACAACCATGGCTAAAGACTATTATGCAACCTTGGGTGTTAATAAGGGCGCTACTAAAGACGAAATAAAGAAAGCTTTTTACAAGCTGGCGCACAAGTATCATCCAGACAAAAAAGAGGGCAATGAAGCGAAGTTTAAAGAAGTGAATGAAGCCTACCAAGTGCTATCGAATGACACTAAACGTGCCCAGTACGATCAGTTTGGCGCGGGGTTTGAGAATATGGGTCAAGGCGGTGGGGCTTACCAGCAAGGCTTTGGCGGTTTCGACTTTTCTGGTGCTGGAGGTTTTGGAAACGGGGGAGCGGAATTTGATTTTGGCAACTTGAATGACATATTCAGCGATTTCTTCGGCGGTGGGGGCAGGAGAGAAACTAGACGCGGTCGGGATATATCGACTGAAATACAGATATCTTTCTCTGAATCTATTTTTGGCACTGACAGAAAAGTCTTGATCACTAAGACTTCTTCTTGCCTATCCTGCAAGGGTTCTGGCGCGAAAGCTGGCACCAAGATGGAAACTTGCAAGCACTGCAACGGGCAGGGGAGAATTCGCGAAGCCAAAAGAACGATTTTTGGAAATATCGCGAGCACAAAAGTTTGCGATTCTTGTTTAGGCACAGGACAAGTGCCAAAAGAAATCTGTGAAGCGTGCAAGGGTAAGGGGGTATTGCGCAGGGAAGAAGAAGTATCAATCAATATTCCAGCTGGCATTAGAAACGGGGAAATGATTCGCATGACGGGTCATGGTGAAGCAGTTTCAAAAGGTACTACCGGCGATTTGTATATAAAAATAAATGTGACCCCGCATCCAGTGTTCAAAAGAGATGGTAATGATTTAACCATGAATATAAATCTTAAACTATCAGATGCCTTATTGGGTATGGAATACCCAGTTGAAACCTTGGATGGTGAAATAAAAGTTAAGATTCCCGCTGGGGTGTCCCCGAACGAGATTTTACGGGTACGGGGCAAGGGCGTGCCTGTCTCTAAACATAAAAGGGGAGATCTGTTAATCAAGATCACTATAAAAATGCCCTCAAAAATCTCCCGTAAATCCCGCGAACTCATCGAACAGCTCAAAAAAGAGGGGATCTAGGTTATGTCTAATTTATATTTATATCTAGGAATAGCCGGAGGGGTATTTTCGGTGGTTGCTTCGGTGCCTTATATTTTAGACATACTTAAAGGCAAAACTAGGCCGAACAAGGCTAGTTGGGTTATTTGGAGCGTTACGACCACCATTCTTTTCTTTAGTTATTTTTTTGTTGGCGCCAGAGCTACTATTTTCTTGCCCGCAGCTTATGTGCTGAATTGCTTTATAATTCTTTTTTTATCGTTTAAGTACGGCTCGTCGTCTCCATGGTCGCGTTTAGATATCATTTCTATCTCTGTGGCCGGGTTCAGTTTGATTATATGGTTTTTAACCAAAAATCCCTTGCTGGCGTTATTAATGAATTTAACTATGGATGCGGTGGCATATTTGCCGACCATAAAAAAATCTTACACAAACCCGATTTCTGAAAACACTTTGGCTTGGGCTCTATTTTTCCTAGGCGCCTGTTTTAACCTACTAGCGATCAATGATTTTTCTTTTCAAATCGTAATTCACCCGCTAGTCATGTTCCTAATGAACAGCGCAGTCCTTGCTGTGCTTTTGCACAAGAAATTTTTAATTTGACAAAATTTATTTTTAATGTAAAATAACTTTAAAGTTTAAGCTCTTTAAATGTTGTGAATTAACGTTGCTTTTAGGAAGTATTATTATATTTCTTGAAAGCAGTGTTAATTCAACTACAACCTCAACAAAATAAAACCCATGTTCTATTACGCACACGTGACCCACGATGGTTGCAACGATAGTGATGTCCCCAAAGGGCAACGGAAAGTGTTAGTCTTCGTGGCTGACGCTCTCGACTTCTCTGAAGCAGACAGGCAGTTCAGGGAATTAGAACATCAGTTTCAGGGACAAAACTTCAAGATTCTTGGGTCGGGGTTACTCTCGACGCCCCCTCGCTGTCCCGTTTTCATGGGAGTGGATTTGCAACCCACAGGCTGAGAATCCTGACAGGATAACTTCTCGAAAAACCAGTATAACTCGAAAGGAGGAAAAATGTACTGGTTTTTTTATATCTTAGAAATTTTCTGTCCCTCGTTTGTATCTTTCACTTCATAACCAAGAGAATTTATTTCTTTGCGGAGTTCGTCGGATTTTTGGAAATCTTTATGTTTGCGAGCTTCTTCGCGAGCTTTAACTAATTGCATAACTTCTTCTGGGATTTCTTCTTCTTTTATATTTTCAAAACCAAGACCTAAGACTTTTTCAAAATCCAATACGGTTGCTTTTTTTTCTGGGCTGGAAAGCTTTTCGTCTTTTAGTGTGTCCCAAAGCACTGTCAGCGCGCGCGGAGTATCCAAGTCATCTTCTAAGAATGCTTTAAATTTTTTCTGATATTCCTTATTAACTTCACCAGTCTCGTTTCCTAGACCCATATACAAGCTGTAAAGACGCCCCAAGGCCGTTTCTGCGCCCTCTAGTGCCTCCCAGTTAAAGTTTAGCTTGGTGCGATAGTGTCCCATTAATATCCAAAAACGATAGGCGAGAGGGTTAATGCCCTTGTCGATCAAGCTTGAGAGCTTTAGGAAATCTCCCGAAGATTTGGCCATTTTTGCACCAGATACGTCTACGTGCTCATTATGCATCCAAAATTTTACTGATGGCTTTTTACCAGTGGCACATTCTGATTGAGCTATCTCGTTTGTATGGTGTACGGGTATGTGGTCTATGCCTCCTGTGTGTATATCAAATTGCTCCCCCAGAAAATGCATGCTCATAGCCGAGCACTCTATATGCCAGCCGGGGAAACCACGGCCGAAAGGGGATTCGAAGCCTAGTTTATCGTCAAATTTCCAAAGCGAGAAATCCTCTGGGTTTTTTTTCTCTGGATTTTCAGCTACACGAGCCTTAGCGTCTTCTCGATTTTGTTTCCCACCTCGCAATACTCCATAGTCTGGCATTTTAGACGTATCAAAGTAAATTCCGTCGCTGGTTTTATACGTATATCCTTTTTCTTCCAGTTTTTTTATCAGTTCTATGTCTTCCTTTATGTAATCGCTTGCAAAATACATGCCGGTTGGTTCCTTGATATTTAATTTTGCCGTATCTTCTTTAAATCTATCTGCGTAAAACTCGGCCACTTTTTTCATATTCTCTAATGTTAGAGCCTTACCTTCGCGCAAAAGCGCTTTTGTCATTTTGTCTTCTCCAGAATCTGCGTCGCTGGTTAAGTGCCCTACATCAGTAATGTTCATTATCTGTTTTAATTTAAAACCGCTATATCGCAGAGTACGGCACAATATGTCTGTAAAGATATAAGCGCGCAAATTGCCTATGTGCGCGTAATCATAAACAGTAGGCCCGCAACTATACATGCGCACCTCTTTTTCATCTATAGGGGAAAAGTTTTCTTTCTCGCGAGTCCAGGTGTTATATAGTTGCATTTTTCTTGAGTTCATTTCGGTAGATTGAAATCAGGGTGTACAGCAAACTGATAGTTAAAGGTCCAACCAATATACCCACTGGTCCCAGAAGTGAAATACCACCTAATACCGAGAATAGAATCAGAAGTGAGGATACATTTACTCTCTTGCTCACAATTATGGGACCCAGAAAATTATCTATGGTGCCTACCATTGCACCTGCCCAGATGAGCAGACCTATAGCCGAACCAGTATTGCCAGTAGCGAACAGGAAAAGTATCGCAGGCACAGATACTAATGAAGTGCCTAGGGTAGGTATGAGCGAAGTTATGGCAGCTACCACGCCCCATAGGGCAGCATTTGAAATACCAAAGAACCAAAACCCCAAACCGAGCAGCGTACCCTGTATAACGGCAATTAAAAGAGACCCTTTTATCACTCCATTTACTGCTTGGGCGAGACGGCTTATGATCATCTCATCATCTTTGTCGTCTAAGGGGCTCAAGATTACTATCGCCCTTCTCCACTCCCTTCCATCTTTTAGGAAATAAAAAATAATAAGAAGTATTAACACGAAAGAAAAACCTGCAGAAACTGTGGCAGTGAAAATGTTCGCTATATTGTCTGATAAATAAGAGACGAATTCGGCGATTTTCTGGTTAATGTTAAAATTTACTCCCTCCGGCAAAACTTTGTTTACATTGTCTTCTAGCGAAGATAAAAGCGCCCCTGCTTGGTAATTGCTTGTGATCGAATAGTAAAGATTTTGGCTTTGTTTGAATACTATAGTGCCCACTCCAAGAAGCGGACCGCAGACTACTACGACGAAGAGGACTACTGTAAGGAGCGATGCTACCCATCTGGGAACACCCTTATTGTGTTGCCACTCGTATATGGGGTACAAGACTATCGAGAAAGATAATCCCAGAAAAAGCACTACCCAGAAAGGTTTAAAAATAAAAAAAGTAAAAATAAAAGTCGCGAGCATTAATCCGAAGAAAAAATATCGCTCAATAATTTTTGTTTGCATCATATTGTCTTTAAGTATAACAAAAGCTTGCTTTTTTGTGAAATTTCGGGTAGTATCCAAGTTATGGAATTTGCAGTTATACAAACAGGAGGGAAGCAATACAAGGTCTCTAAAGGAGGCTTGATCACTATTGAGAAATTGCTTGGTGAGTACAAAAAGGGGGATAAAGTATCCTTTGATAAGGTGCTTTTGTCTCAAAATGGCGATGATATAACTGTAGGAACTCCTTATATTACCGGCGCTAAAGTCGATGCTGAAATAGTGGATATTGGACGAAGCAGGAAAGTAATGGTGGTAAAGTACAAGCAAAAATCTCGCTACCTGCGCCGCAACGGGCACAGACAACCTTTCTTTAAGGTAAAAATAACTTCGATAAAATAAAATCCGCTAAAAGCGGATTTTATTTATTGCCTATTTTTTAGGGCGTTTTTGAGGGTGTCATTGTCAGAATACTCGAGTTCAGTGCCGGTAGAGAGGCCTCGACCTAGGGAAGAGACTTTGATGCCATGTTTATTAGTGAGTTCTTTAATTTCTTCTCGAATATAAGAATCAGTATGGTCGCCTTGCGGATTCAAAGAAAAAGCTAAAATTATTTCTTTCAAAGTTTTGCTTTCTGTAATGATTTTTTTCTTTAATTCTTCAATTCGCACCCTGCTCTTGATATTTTTCTCTACAATAGGCACTAAGCCACCCAATACCAAATATTTACCATCATAAGTACCGCTTTTTTTAATGCTTTCCAAATCAGAATCTTTTTCTACTATCATTAAGACAGACGGATCCGTGTTTGCATTTGCGCACACCCCACAAAGCTCACTTTTTTTATTACCAGAAACGAAAAAACGAAAACATTCAGAGCATTGTGCTGTTTCTTTTTTTAATTCTTTAACCAGTTCAGAAAAGTTTTCGTTATAAGCCGGACTTCTGGCCATCAAAAAATAAACAAAGCGTCTTGCTTGCCTTTCTCCTATTCCCGGGAATTCCTTAAATATCTGTGCCAGTTTATCTATTACATCCATAAAATAATTTAGAAGTCGTCTAGATCGCCCTTACCCTTAGCAGGTGCGAATTCGCTAATACTGCTTTTTTCTATGGTTTGGAAGGTGGTAGTTTTTTCATCGAAATATAGGTCTACTTTTCCGGTCGGACCATTTCGGTGCTTTTCGATCAAGATTTCCGCGATGTTGGTTTTCTCCGATTCTTCTTTACCTTTATCTTCTCTATGGATGAACATTACCACATCGGCATCTTGTTCAATCGATCCAGAATCTCGTAGGTCAGAAAGCCTTGGTTTGCCTCCACGCGATTCTACTGCTCGAGAAAGCTGGGAAAGTGCTAGTACGGGTACATCTAGCTCTTTTGCTAGGCTTTTCAATGATCGGCTGATTTCGGTAACTTGATTCACCATTGAGTCGTAATTTTTAGAAGTAGTCATAAGCTGTAGGTAGTCGACAATTATCAAATCCAATCCTTTTTCTGCTTTCAATCTTCGGCAAAGAGCTTTCATTCGAACTATAGAGTTTCCAGGCTGGTCGTCGATATATATCTTTGCTTTTGCTAGTTTATCCAACGAATCTCGCAGGTGGGAGAATTCTCGATCAGACGAAAGCCGTCCCGTACGCAGGTTCCAAGCATTCACTCGGCTTTCAGCCGAGAGCATCCTATCCACTAATTGCTGGGAAGACATTTCTAAAGAAAAAATTACCACTGATTTATCATGATGAGTAGAAGCCAGGCGAGCCATATCTAGGGCTAGAGTGGTTTTTCCCATAGACGGTCTAGCCGCCAAGATGATGAGATCTGAATTTTGCAATCCCGATAGCATAGTATCAATATCTCGAAAGCCAGTAGGAATCCCGCGCAGAGCTCCCTTATGTTCGTGTAGTTTCTCTATTCTTTCGTAAGCTTCTGGCAGAGCATCTTTTAGATTTACAAACTTTTGATTCTTCGGAGAAGAAATAACACTAAATATCTTTTTCTCTGCTTGGTCTAGGATATCATCCATATGTTCGTCATTTTCTTCAAAGGCAAGTTCCGAAACATAATCAGCAGCTTCAATCAAATTCCTTAACACATACTTTTTCTGCACTATGTTTGCATAATGTCGCACGTTCACTGAAGAAGGGACAGTATTTACTATTTCTGCCAGATATACGTTGCCTCCGATGCTATCTAATTGTTTTTTTCCTTTTAATTTTGTTGAAAGTGAGAGCATGTCTATAGGTTCGTTGTGATTCGATAGGTCTAGCATTGCTTCGAATATTTTGCGATGTTTTTCAGAATAGAAAGAGTCGGGATATAGCATGTCTTCCACCTCGTGCATGGCGTCTTTGCGGAGCATAATTGAACCCAGCACTGCTTGCTCAGATTCCAAACTTTGTGGAGGGATGCGCACATCCTTGCGTTTACTATTTGCCGAAGCAGATGCCTTTTTTGCCATAAAGGCATTCTAGCACAGAGGATAAATTAGCAAATACTAAAAGTGCGTAAAAATGTTATTAAGATGTGGAAAGAAAAAGTCTTTGTGCTAGAATGATGAAATGAGTAATAAGATGTCTTCCAAAGTGTTTCTTTCTGGCGTGCAGCCGTCCGGCAAGCCCCATATAGGCAATTATTTCGGCGCCCTACGACAATTTATAGATTTACAGAATGAGCATGAGGGCTACGTTTTTATTGCTGATTATCACGCTTTGCACTCTCTTCGCAATCCCAAAGAAATGAACGAGAATATTAAGAATGTTTTACTTGATTATCTCGCCATCGGTTTGGATCCGAAAAAAGTTTGTTTTTTCAAGCAAAGCGATATTTCCGAGCATACCGAACTTGCATGGATTTTCGACACTATCGTAACTATGCCATATCTCATGCGGGCGCATGCCTTTAAAGACGCGGAAGCCAAAAATAAAGAGATAGATGTGGGTACTTTCAATTACCCCGTTTTGATGGCTGCCGACATACTGCTTTATGGCCCTGACATGGTGCCGGTAGGCGCAGACCAAAAACAGCACGTAGAGATAGCTCGCGACATAGCCGGGAAGTTTAATAATACCTATGGCGAGACTTTTAAATTGCCGGATGTGAAAATTATGAAAGACACAGGCGTGGTTCCAGGAACTGATGGTCGCAAGATGAGTAAAAGCTATGGCAACACTATTCCACTATTTGCCGAATATGAAGAAATTAAAAAGTGTGTAATGGGTATAGTTACAGATTCGGGTGAGGGGATACCCAAAAATGTTTACGCGATACATAAACTAATCCGCCCATCGTCTGAGCTTGATCCGATATATAAAGAAAAGACAGGTAAGTATAAAGAACTAAAAGAATTACTAGTAGAGGATTTAGAGAAATTTATCGCGCCCATGCGAGAGAAGCGAAAAGAGTTAGCAAAAGATTTGTCCGGTGCCCTGGAAATATTGAAAAATGGTGGTGAAAAAGCTAAAAAAATCGCATCAGAAAAAATGAAAGAAGTACGCGAAAGGGTAGGGGTAAGTATTTATGAAAAATAAACAAAAAATTCTAGAGTACAAAAAAGAGCTTATCAATGTACTGTCTAAAGTTGCTAAAGACAAGCAGTTGCTCGCTGATTTTATCAAAGACATTTTGACGCCACGAGAATTTGATAACTTAAGTGTTCGGTGGCAAATAGTAAAGCGCCTAGCAAAAGGCGAGCATCATGCTGGAATAGCAGAAGATCTTAATTTGGGAGTTGCTACTGTTACTCGCGGTTCCAGAGAAATGCGCAAGAAGGAAGGGGGTTTGCGTCGAGCGTTAAAGGTCGCTAAGAAATAGTTATCCACAAAGAAGGCTAGTTATCACTTGCTTTTTATTTTTATATATACTAGCATACTAGTATGATGATATTTAGGAAAAAGGAGATGGAAAAAGAGGAAAGGAAAGTTATGAGAGATCTGCAGGCTAACAAAGCTTTTTCTTGGTGGGGTGCGGGGGATTTTGCTCCTGCATCTCTCTGTTGATTTCTTTTTCTATCTAATTAATAAAGGAATCCATAGAGTGGCGCACGAGCGCCACTTTTGTTTTTTGTTGGGTAAGTTTTTGTGAAGTTAGTTCTTTAACAATTAAAATGAAAGGAATTTCGTATGAAACACTTCATTTGTCCCATTTGCTGTCGTCTACCGGGTACTCAGCTTACATTTGGTATACCTGAAATTTTAGACGACAGTTTAATCATCTGTGCAGTTTGTAGACGGGGCATGAGTCTGATACCTTGCCCCAAGAAAGTTCAAAATCTAAAGAGGGAATATTTTCTAACCCTCAAACCCGAAAGTAGGTGATCTATATGTGGCCTGGTGGCGACATCATCGATTGGTGGTTCTAGGCGTGCTCGGCGCCTAATCCGAGCAAGCATGGGAGGGCTTTGATCTCCTGCACCCGGCGGTATTTATATACCGCCGGCTTTTATTTTGTGTGGATTTCGAGCATTGACATTTGTTTTAATAGGTATATCATGTAGGCATGAATTCAATAGGTCAATATTTCTTCTTTTTCTTTTATGGCTCCACTTCGAGAGCTCATTTTTGCGATTGTTAAGAAAAAAACCTAACTAAACAATAACAAAAACGAGCCCTCGAACGGGCTCTTTTTTGTTTACCCGCTGGCTGTGTGGTCAGATGGGGTGATGAACAAAAAATTTGATCATTGAAAAGAGAAAGGAACCCTCCATGCAAAGACCAGGGTTTGGGTGGAGGGCAAGCAACCCTCGCCTTTTTGTGGTCGGCTCTTGTGTATGTTTAAAAAGCGGACAAAAGATTAAAAATGGTACCACTGGTACCATCGCCACTACAGAGCCACATTCAGATCGGGGTATCTGGGTGCATATTGCCGGAGGAATTGTATTGGTTCCACATGGCAAGCTTAACCAGGCACGAGCGTCAGAAATTTAGCAGTACGGGCTTCACCCGCGCACTCGCCCAGCGCAATAAATTTGAAAGGCAAAAAAATGCCAATCAACGCAAAGCTTCTCGCTGGCCCTATTTTCCCAGCCGGCACTATTAAACGGGAAAAACCCCAGAAAGCCGGGGATAAAAAGGCTAAAACATCAAAAAGAAAGGAAGGGTATGCAGATGAAAGGTGAAAGGGTAAAACTTCGGTATACCATTGTCCACGGCAGAGGGAAGAAAGCAATTAAAATTCCCGCCGGTTCTGTGGGAGTGATTGTCGAAGATTTCTTACCTGGAGCCAATAGAATCCAGAGAGTTCTTTTAGACTCTGGGGAAACAATCGAGGTTTCCTTTCTGTGGCTAGAGCCTGAAACGGAACTGTCCAGAAGAAAGTTTAACAGACGATTGGAGATCAGCCGAAGGAATGCTGAAAATTATGAGCGTGCTCGCTTAATGATTCTCAACATCTTCGGTTCGCCGTTGTAGGGCTTAACATCACGTCCTCGCCAGACGTAAACAGGTGAACACTTTTAGAAAGAGTGTTCACCTGTTTTAACTTTTAGGGCATTTTTCTTTTTTATTTTGTTTATGATAAAATGCTCTCAATCATGAAAAATAGAATATATATCAAAGATTTGAAAGATCATGTGGGTAAAGAAGTCACAGTGGCTGGCTGGGTAGATGTCAGGCGCGACCAGGGGAAAATGGTCTTTTTTGATATGCGAGACATGACCGGCAAGGTGCAGTGTGTGGCATTGCCGAGCCGGATAGAAGTTATAGAAAAGGCAAAAGAAATTCGTCCAGAATGGGTTTTGAAAATCACTGGCATGGTGAACAAGCGCCCAGAGAAGAATATAAAAAAAGATGTATTAAATGGCGAGGTAGAGCTAGAAGTAACGGGTATTGAAGTTTTATCTCAAGCAATTGAGGTGCCGTTTGAGCTTAACGAAGAAGTGAATCTGGATACTCATCTCGATAATTTTCCATATACTCTGCGCTCAGAGCGCGCGAAAGATATTTT
>Ga0210057_1008375_pt1 | contig 12260 bp, 15 predicted proteins | sample CryGeyCG2114_010_2_FD_183968 | JGI IMG/M metagenome (GOLD analysis project Ga0210057, IMG submission 183968) | Groundwater microbial communities from aquifer - Crystal Geyser CG10_big_fil_rev_8/21/14_0.10 (SPAdes) (version 2) | ecosystem: Environmental > Aquatic > Deep subsurface > Groundwater ...
GCCGAGCAATGACCGGCCATTCGGCAGGTCCAATGTGTGTATGTGCCATATACACCAGAGTATGGAGGCTTCAGGGGGTGGTGCAATTAGCCTGCAAACTCTGGTGCGATTAGGGTGAGAATTCACCGTATAAAGATTGACAATTAGTTGGTATTGTGTATAATGTTTGTATGAAAAATGGAGAAAAAATGACAAAGAAAGAAATTGATGCGCTTGTTCAACCAAAACCGAAAGTGTCACGAAAAGAGTGGGAAAAGAGACGTGCCGGTGAAGCTATTTGGAGTTGGATTGATCGCCTGGCACAAGACGCAACTAACAGAGAGACAGATCGTCGTCGTCGCGAAAACAACCACCAAGGCGCGTAACGTACAGACCTTCTTTTTGCTATAGTTACCTCTGATTATGAAAAAATCAGAGGTTTCTTTTTTGGATATTCCTGATGCTCCTGGCGTGTACCGTTTTCTCGGTGCTCGGGGAGAGGTGCTGTACGTGGGAAAGGCAACGTCACTTCGGGATCGGTTGAAGAGCTACTTTGTTGCGAACCTCTCAGAGATACGAAGCCCGTTGGTAAAGAAAGCCGTTGACGACGCAACACGTCTTGTGTGGGAAGAAACAGATTCGGTACTGGAAGCATTGATTTTAGAGGCAACCGTTATTAAAAAGCACAAGCCTCTCGGAAATACGCAAGATAAAGACGATAAGAGTTTTAACTACGTCGTTATTACCGATGAGGAGTTTCCACGAGTTTTACTTGTTCGGGGGCGCGAACTCTCTCGTAAAACACACAGCCAAAAATATGCTATTAAGCACATTTTTGGACCGTTTCCGCACAGCACCGCGTTGAAAGAAGGCCTCAAGGTGATTAGAAAGATATTTCCTTTTTTTGATACCAGGTTTGCTGTTTTTGACTCTCTTTCGCCCGCACAAAAAAAGACGGTGGCGTTTAATCAGTCCATAGGCCTGTTTCCGGAATTAGATAGCGTGCGCTATAAAAAGACAATTAGAAATATTCGTCTGCTGTTTGAGGCAAAGAAAAAGACCCTCCTAGCAACGCTTGAGAGGGAAATGATGCGCTTAGCGAAGGCAAAGAAATTTGAAGAGGCAGAAACAATAAAAAAGCAACTGTTTGCACTGAGGCACATTCAGGACAGTACGATGATAAAAGAAGATTTAAAAAGACCCAACGAGCATTCGGTGAGGATTGAGGCGTACGATACCGCCCACTTACGGGGAGAGGCAACCCGTGCTGTCATGGTCGTGGTAGTTGACGGAGAGCGACAACCAGACGAGTACCGTGTTTTTACCATCAAAGACGCAAAGGCCGGAGATGACTATGGAGCGCTTGAAGAAGTATTACAGCGCCGAATGAGGCACATAGAGTGGCCGTTGCCTGATATTGTTGTTGTTGATGGCGGTAAGGCACACGTTGCGCTTGCAAAGAAGGTGTTGCAAAAAACCCTGAGCGACGCGCAAGTGGTTGCGGTGGTGAAAGACGAAAAACATAAACCAAAAGAGGTTCTAGGGTCACCAGAAATTATCTTTTCGTACGAGCGCTCTATACTACTTGCAAACGCAGAAGCGCACCGTTTTTCTATCAAGCATCACCGTAGAGCGTTTCGCAAAAGAACGTGACACAGTAATACACAGTGTGCAGGATGAGAAGTGCTTTAATCTAGTATACTTAAAAGTACTATATGAAACTTTCACAAAATAACACTGTTATCGTTCTTGGGTTAGTAGCTATTATTGGTATTACTGTTTTTGTCTTTTCTACATCGCCAAAAGATCAGGGTGTGCAATCCAGTCTAGAGAATATCCGGCTACTGGTTGCAACTGGTGGCGGACAACAGCTTTTTGAGCTTGGATCCAAAAAATTAGAGCAAAAATTTTCAGATATTGATGGAGATGTTCTAGATTACAGTACCGCGTCTGACACTGAGGTGCTGATTGTATCGAAAGACGGCATACATCGCGTATTGGCACGAGTCTCTGGTGGGGAGTGGCAGACAATCTCTGCAAGTCCTTTTGAAAAATCTACACTAGAGCTTTCAGACGATGGAAATATCGTTGGCTTTTCTGAAAGAATTGATACCGAGGCAGACTCTACCAATTTAGACGCGTGGCAAATTGTCCTTCATTCCCTCGATACGGCGGACACTGAAGTAGTTTCGGGGTACTCGCCTCAATTTGTAACGGTCCAAGAAGGGTGGACACTTGTGTACCTTAGCTCGTCGTCCGGCATTGCAATGTATGAGCCGGTGTCAAAAGATATTATCTACTTCAGTGAGCTGATTCCACCATCTACGCAACTGGGAGTGAGAGTATCTGCAGATGGTAAGACGTTGATTGCGTACAATCCGTTGCTTCAAGATTTTGTCGTGTTTGATTTACAAGATCCAACATCTATCAGTTTAAGCGCACTTGGTACCGTACCTCTCTACAATGATGTGTATATGAAAAATGGATTGCTGTTTGGACTCGATTTAGAAGAGGAGGGAAATTCGGTTTGGACGCACTCGCTTTCTGAATTAGACAGCGCTGACGAGGTGTACAAACTTCCTCAGAATATTGACCCGCTTAAATTTGTATTATCGTCGCGTTAAAAAATATGAAATTTAGCATTTTAAGTAAAAATGTTTCAATAACAAAAATAAGTTTTGCTTTTGCGCTTGCGGTGTTTTTTTTGTTGCCGGTAAGCGCGTTTGCGCTCCTCGACCTTAACGGTGGATTTCAGAACCCTGACCCCGGAGACCAAGGGTTTCCTGACCCTGGAGGTGGCGGACCGTTAGACGTCAGCTGTGGGGCCACACCCAGAACAGTTACTACCGGTAGCACGGTTCAGTGGTTCTCTTTTGTTTCGGGCGGAACGGGTACATACACATACTCGTGGAGTGGAACCGACGGCCTTTCAAGTAGTGTATCTAATGTGTATAAGACGTATACCACGGCAGGAACGAAAACAGGCCAAGTAACTGTTTACAGTGGAGGGCAGAGTGCAACCGCTACTTGTGGGACGGTTCAGGTAAGTGCTCCGGCGTCAACACCAACAGTATCTCTCTCGGCAAACCCCACCAGTATTGCATCGGGTGGTTCATCAACTCTTTCGTGGTCATCATCAAACGCAACCAGCTGTACCGGCTCGGGCTTTAGTACCTCAAACCGCACCAGCGGCTCTGTGACCGTATCGCCAAATAGCACCCGTACTTACTCAGTGACCTGTACCGGCGCGGGGGGTACAGCTTACGCAGCAAGAACGGTCTCGGTTACGCAATCAGCCTCAGCATATCTTTCTATATACCCAACATCTATTGTGCAAGGGAGCTCTGCCACAATTTCGTGGTCATCATCAAACGCAACCAGCTGTACCGGCTCGGGCTTTAGCACCTCAAACCGCACCAGCGGCTCTGTGACCGTATCGCCACTATCGAGTACGACGTACCGCGTGACGTGTCAAAATGCAGTTTCTTCGTCAACCAATAGTAAAACGCTCACAGTGACGGCACCGCCCCCTGCCCCAACCGCCTCATTTTCAGCATCACCAACATCGCTCACACAAGGGCAGTACACTTCTTTAAGTTGGTCATCATCAAACGCAACCAGCTGTACCGGCTCGGGCTTTAGCACCTCAAACCGCACCAGCGGGACAGTCGTTCTTTCACCAAACAGTACGACAAATTATTCTCTCACCTGTACCGGAGCAGGAGGCTCTGTCTCTAAGAGTGTCCGCGTTACTGTTAACACACCAACGCAAACATCTTGTACGGCAGGGTCTCGGCAGGTTATCACTATGACCTCTTTTGATCAAAATAATGAAGCTTCAACCATTTGGGTGAGTGCCAGCGTGAATAGCTCGTATGCCCCCGGACAGGCAATATACGCAACCGGTTCGATATGGTCAGATGACTACCCTCGCACCTGCCCAACACTCTCTATTAACAGCGTTTCGTTTAACCTTGGGTGCTACTTGCAATCTGCTCCACGAATTACCCAAAAAGTTGCAAACGCCCCAACAGCACCCGGAACATACCAAATGTGGTGGTCTGTGGGAAACACCGGAAACTACCGCGTTGATCGTATTTGCCCCGTGACGTATACCGTTGTTGCTCCAACACCAACAGTATCTCTCTCGGCAAACCCCACCAGTATTGCATCGGGTGGTTCATCAACTCTTTCGTGGTCATCATCAAACGCAACCAGCTGTACCGGCTCGGGCTTTAGTACCTCAAACCGCACCAGCGGCTCTGTGACCGTATCGCCAAATAGCACCCGTACTTACTCAGTGACCTGTACCGGCGCGGGGGGTACACGCTCTGCGTCGCAGACAATCACAGTTAATCCTGCGCCAACAGTTTCTTTATCAGCAAGTCAGACAAGTATTATTGCCGGCAACTCATCCACCCTCTCGTGGTCATCATCAAACGCAACCAGCTGTACCGGCTCGGGCTTTAGTACCTCAAACCGCACCAGTGGCTCTGTGACCGTATCGCCAAATAGCACCCGTACTTACTCAGTGACCTGTACCGGCGCGGGGGGTACACGCTCTGCGTCGCAGACGGTTTCGGTTACCCCCGCGCTCTCTGCATCGTGCTCAGTATCGCCAACTTCAATATTTACCAACCAATCAGCAACGTGGAGCGCGAGTGCAAATGGGGGAACAGGATCGTACACGTACTCGTGGAGCGGTACAAACAGCCTCTCAGGCTCAACGCGAACAGTTTCAAAAATATACAGCTCTGCCGGCACTAAAACCGGACAGGTGGTTGTATCGTCAGGTGGGCAAACACGTACCGTGAGCTGTTCAAACTCGTTGTCGGTTGTTGCACGCGCCGATCTTGTTGCAGGTCCTGTATCTATATCAAATGTTATACAAGGCAATCCATCTTCATTAACAGCAAGAATTTCTAACATCGGAGACACAACCGCAGGTTCGTCGGTAACGCGTTTTCAACGCGCAACCAACGCTAGTGGAGCAAACGCAACTACGGTAGGCACTGTCAATACGGCATCAATCGGATCAGGTTCAAGCAGGACTGTATCTATGTCATACACCTTCCCATCTTCCGGAACCTTTTACGTGCGAGCGTGCGCAGATAGCAGTGGCTCGATAAATGAGTCTAATGAAAATAACAACTGCGGTGGATGGGCACAGGTTTCGGTTACCCCCGCGCTCTCTGCATCGTGCTCAGTATCGCCAACTTCAATATTTACCAACCAATCAGCAACGTGGAGCGCGAGTGCAAATGGGGGAACAGGATCGTACACGTACTCGTGGAGCGGTACAAACAGCCTCTCAGGCTCAACGCGAACAGTTTCAAAAATATACAGCTCTGCCGGCACTAAAACCGGACAGGTGGTTGTATCGTCAGGTGGGCAAACACGTACCGTGAGCTGTTCAAACTCGTTGTCGGTAACGGTGGAGCCACTCCCTGACGTGGTTGCAGGAGCGGTGTCTCCAAGAAGCACTATGGTCGGAGAGAGTACGACTTTGTACGGAACAATTTCAAACATCGGTAATGAATCTACCGGGCGCAGCTTCACTTCAACATTTAAGATTGATAATGACGCGAACCACTCTCTGCTGTACTCGTCTCGACAGGTTACGACACCAACTGTTTCTGCCGGAAGCAATAGATCAATTCAGACAAACGTAACCTTCCCATCGCCCGGAGTATGGTACACACAGCTTTGTGCCGACCAGAATGCATCTGCAAATGGCGTCATTGACGAATCGAACGAAAAAAACAACTGTGGAGCGTGGGTACAGGTGACAGTTGACGCACTTCCAACACCAACAGCGACACTTTCAGCGGTGCCGTCGTCTATAGACAATGGACAATCATCGCTCCTCTCGTGGAGCTCTACAAACACAACAGCGTGCGTTGGAAACAACTTTTCTACGGGGGGCGCAACGTCCGGATCGGAGGTCGTGAGTCCGGTATCAAATACTACGTACACACTTACCTGTAACGGTGTTGGTGGAAGCGCTCAAGATATAAAAACAGTCACCGTGGTAAATAAACCAGACCTTTCAGTCAGCTCTGTGACTCCATCGTCTGCCACAGCAGAAGAACCGGTAGCACTTCGAACAACCGTATCAAACTCGGGGTCTATCACAACCGGGTCTTCGTTTACCAATACCTTCTTTATTGACAACAACTCTTCGCACGGCTCTGTCTACGCAACACAGTCTCGAACAATGAGTGCGCTCAATGTCGGACAGTCACGCACCGCTGAGGCATCGTTTACCTTCCCAACAGCCGGTACGTGGTACGTACGAGCGTGTGCTGATCAAAATGCTTTAGGGACGGGAACCATCTCTGAGTTTAATGAATCAAACAACTGCTCTTCTTGGAGGACAGTAACAGTTGCACAGCCAGTACCTCCAACACCGGAAGCTGAGATATCTATATCTGCATCACCAGAGACCGTGTCTCCGCAAGAAACAGCTACGATTTCTTGGAGTGTTGAACACGTTGCCGGCTCGTGCAGTGTTTCCGGTACAAACGGACAAAACTTTACCGCGCGGGCACCATCCGGATCTCGAGAGACCATTGTAATTGATGCAAGAGTAACCTACACACTCTCTTGTACAGACCTGTTTGGTGAACAACAAACGGCGTCTGTTACCGTCAACCTTGTACCGGAATTTCAAGAGATTTAAAAAACCGTACACTTATTAACAGGTTGTTTTAGTGAGTGGTTTTTGTTTTGTATACTGTATGGAGAGTCTGTATAACACCTATGAATAAAACACTTTCAGCTGTAAGTATTATTTTCGTTCTTTTGGTCGCGGTGCTCGGTGTCTACTACTTTTATACATACCCTCAAGCAGAAGAGGTTCCTGAACTTACCAACCCCGCTTTGCTCTCGTTTCCGGGAAGTCAAACAGTTCTGTATAAGGATTACTTTAAAAACAAAGATGACTCTCGACTTACTGACTATGAGGTTGTTATAGATTACGCATCTCGAAACGGCGAAGAGGTTGCTTTAGTAAAAAGCGACATAAACGCTACAGAAACGCTCGTACTCAGAGCTTCTGCTGGTGAGCCGTTTTCTCAATTGTATGTTGCCGATGGGGGAGAGAAGAGGATGGTTGATATCTCACCAACCGGTGCATACATTGCGTACTCGTTCTTCTCTGGCGGCATTAGAGAGGGAGTTTTTTACGGAGATGTTAATGACTGGCAGACGAGGATAGTTAATACCGCGAGCGGTTACATTGAACAAGAAATCCCCGGATACGCACCTCAGTTTATTACTGATAACATACTCCTTGTCGGCACATCGGGGGGCATTCTGCTATACGATATGGGTCAAACGTCTTTTAAAGAGACAGGATTGCGCTTTATGACCCCGGTAGGAATGGTTCCGTTTCGGGTTGATGCAGATTCGTCTCATATCGTTGCACTAGATTTAAACGCGGATATGTACCATATGCTTTCTATTAACACTGCAGATTCGTTTAGCTTAACCTACCTGCAAAATATACCTTTAAGCGAAGGAACGTTAGTGGGGAGTGACGAAAATACAATGCTCTTTGTTTCGAAATTTGAAGATGAAGACTTTCTTGTTTCGGCAAGACGGTTTAACACCATATTAGTAGCAGATCCGCTGTATCAGGCAAAAAATATATGACACAAACGATTTTACAAAACACAATCAGTTTCGGAGTAGGCGTATCTTTCGCACTTCTTGCTATATTTTTTGCGTTTCCGGCAGATGTGTATGCTAGCGAGTACCCTGCCGGCGCGTGCTTTACAACAACTGAAGTTACTACCGGTTACGAGGTGAGTATTATTATACCTCCTAATGTAACTGTGTGTGATGGTAATGGTTGCAGTACCTCGCCGTTTGCTACCACGTTAGCAACTTGGGTTTCGACTAATCAGCAAACCCAAGTCCTTGATGACCTCGGCGTAGGGAGTTGTGGTTTAGGATTTGCCGTCGCTACCGCGACACTGAACGCGGTTCCTTCAATTGTGAATGCCGGATCGCCAAGTATGCTTTCGTGGGACTCGACAAACGCTTCGTACTGTTCGAGCGCAGATTTTCAAACAAGTAACAGTACTTCCGGCACCGTTGAAGAATTTCCCCTCTCTACGACAGAGTATACGGTTCAGTGTGGAAACGATCCAACAAATACAGAAATAAACACAGCGTATGCATCGGCAACAGTGACAGTGCGAAGCAACGCACCTGCCCCGATTGTCTCTTTAGTGGCAACACCAAACAATATTGATAGAGGGGAGAGCTCGAGACTCTCTTGGAATTCTGAAAACGCCACTTCGTGTACCGGTGTGGGATTTTCTACACAGGGAGATACAAGCGGTTCGATTGATGTATCGCCAAACAGTACACGCAGTTACTCGATATCGTGCTCGGGCCCCGGTGGCGATGCAAGTGACACCGAGTACATTATGGTAGATCAACCAGGCACTCTACCAACAGCCTCGTTAATCGCTAATCCAAGTAGTATTGAAAGGGGAGAGAGTTCGACGCTCTCTTGGAGTTCTGAAGACGCTACAACCTGTACGGGAGGAGGATTTTCAACGGGAGGCGCGGTGTCCGGTTCAACGCCTGTCTCTCCAAACACCTCTGTGCGGTACAGTATTTCTTGCTCAAACAGTGATGGTTCGGCTTCTGACTATGCCGACGTTACCGTTAACAACGGAGGCACCCCCGGATGTGTAGGCTCTGACTGTCCATGTACCGGCGACGACTGTGACGGTGGGGGTGGCGGTTGCGTTGGGCCGGACTGTCCGTGTACCGGCGACGATTGTGGAGGCGGGCCCGATTTTAGCGCCTCGTGCGTCGGGTCTCCCGCCCAAGGGGTAGAAGTTGGCAAAACGGCAACGTGGTCAGCCAACCCTCGAGGCGGCGGGTACATTTATTCTTGGAGCGGTTCTGAATCTCTGACTGGATCGAATGCGTCTGTGCAGAAGGTGTATAGCCAACCCGGTTTAAAGAACGCGTCTGTAACGGTTTCTCGAGCGCCGTATACGCACACAGTTCAGTGCCAAAACGAGATTGAAGTTACCGCGCAACCTGCTGTTTTGAACTTTACGCCATCAAAAAACCCGATAGTCTCAGGGACGTCAGTGACTCTTGACTGGAGTGTTCAAAATGTGAGAGAGGGAACGTGTTCGATTGTTGGACCCGGAGTAAACAGGGTAAACTTAAATGCAGGACGATCAGGGAGTGGCTCTGTTAATACTGGAGAGATTACGTCTGAGTCGTCTTTTACACTTCGCTGTACCGATTTGAACGGCGAACAACAGACACGAGGAATAACCATTCGTGTTGTCCCTTCGTTTATTGAAATTTAATACTGATTGGCGGTGTATGTATATGGATCCTGTTTTTTAGCAGGGTATACTGGATGTACGTATGTCTCGAAAAAAAATTGCGATACTGCGAGGTGGAAACTCAAACGAGTATGACGTGTCTCTAAAAACGGGCGTGTCTATTTTACAAAACCTTTCTGAAGATAAGTACATTCCCCTCGATATTTTTTTGGATAAAAAGAATGTGTGGCACGTTCGAGGTGTCCCCGTTTCGCCAGAGAGAGCTCTCTGTGGCGTTGACGCTGTATGGATAGCGCTTCACGGTGCCTCCGGAGAAGATGGGAGCATTCAAAGGATGCTGGAGCGGTTTAGTGTTCCGTATGTGGGAGCGGGGGCGTTTGCTTCGATGGTGTGTTTTAACAAAGAGTTGTCAAAAAATATTTTTGAAAAGAACGGAGCGCTGGTTCCGAGGCATACTGTTTTGAAGGTTTCAGATAGTCTTGAGAGAGAGGTGCAAAACGTTTTTCGTACGTTTCCCCAGCCGTGCATTGTAAAGCCGGTGTGCTCGGGATCGTCTGTTGGAGTTTCGCTTGCGCGTAGCTATGAAGAGTTGTTACGTGGAGTGAAAGAGGCGTTTCAACACTCTCCGCAGGTGCTCATTGAAGAGCATATACGAGGAAAAGAGGCAACGGTCGGCATTGTTGATGGTTTGCGAGGAGAGGCGCTCTATTCGTTGCCTCCGGTAGAAATTATTCCGCACCACGAGTCTTCTTTTTTCGATTTTAATGCGAAGTATGGAGGAAAGTCTGAAGAAAGGTGTCCCGGTAACTTTACGACAGAAGAGACACAAGAGCTGAAGCGCTTAGCGCAGGTGGCACACACGGCATTACATTTAAAGCACTTTTCGCGCTCGGACTTTATTGTCTCGCGCAGTGGCATTTACTTTATTGAGGCGAACAGCGCGACCGCCTGCGGACTTACCGCCGAATCATTGCTTCCAAAATCACTCTTGGCGGTAGGAATAGGGTTACCTGAGTTTGTGGATCACGTTGTCCACCAAGCCCTTGAGCGAAGACGATAGATGTGTAATAATCTCTCTCACGGGCCCTTAGCTTAGTTGGTAGAGCGCCTCATTTGCAATGAGGAGGTCATCGGTTCGAATCCGATAGGGTCCACCAAACAAAACTTCTCGCGCTGAAAGCGCAGAGTGGCCGCGCGCCACAGGCGCGCGGGAAGGAAGAAAAGCCCGTCGCTTCGCGACAAATTGCGAGGGCGGCGGCACGGAAAAGTGCGCGGTTTTGTTACGAACCGTATGGTTCGTTCCGATTTTTTGGACAAAGGAGCGGATTTCTTTCAAATCTGCGGATGAGGACAAAATATCGGCTTGTTTCGTATCCAAAACCCACTCCCGCAAGGGTTCGACCCAATTGTTCCCTCCGCGTTCAAAATCTTTCATTTTGGCTTTCAAAACGGCGGTGGCGCGCATACTCTCGTCTTTCTTTTTCAAATAAATCTCTTTTGGTATATCGCCATCCAAATACGCCGATACGAGCTTTTCCATGCGCGCCTCGCTCGCTTTGATTTCATCAGCAAGATTTTGAACTTCACTTTGCGAGGCGGTAGTTTCCTTGCGTTCCCACTTATCGATTTCTTTCAACATCCAATCAGTGTAGCGATCGCAAAGTGAAATTGTTTGAAGCCGTGTCCGTATCTGGCTCGCCAAATCTTTTTCCTGTACATAGCTTTGCGAGCATGTACCGCGCTTTTTAGTGCAACGATAGTAGCGGTACACGCCACCATTTCCTTTCGCGAATTGCGCGGTGAACATGCTCGCACATTCCCCACAGCGAAAAAGATTGGTGAGCGGAAAATCATGTTTAGCCCTACGGTTCTGCGGTCGCACTTTTTTCGCAAGCATTTTCTGGACGGCTTCAAACAATTGCGGAGAAACAATTGGCTCAAAGCTTCCATCAAACCATTCACCCTTGTGGTGCGTCATGCCGATATACGCTCGGTTAGATAAAAAGTTTTTGATGGAAGCTTTGGCAAGTGGCGTTCCGTCGGACTTTGTTTTGCTCAAATCCGCCATAAAGTGCGAGAGTGATTTATATGTATGCGTTCCTTTCGCATATTCCTCAAAAGCGCGCTTCACAATCCGTGCATTTACGGGATGTGGCTCAATATTTCGCGTGCGCGGATTGTTCACATATCCAAATGGCGCTTTTGTGAGCCATTCGCCACGGCGCACTTTTTGGCGGATGCCCCTATTGATATTCTGAATCAAGTTGTCTGAATAATACTTGGATTGCCCGAACGCCACTTGCAACATAAAGAGCCCTTGCGGAGTGGGTTCAAACCAAAATGTCGGAAAGCGCAAAGACACGATTTTCTTTTGATCAACCAAATGAATAATTTTGCCGCCATCAACGCTATTACGCGCCAGTCTATCAGGGTGCCATGCGAGAATACCAACATCGCCCAATTCCTCAATTTTCAAAATCATTTCGGTAAACTTCTCGCGTCCGGGTGTCTTTGCGCTTTTCGACTCTTGAAATTCCTCAAGGATTTCAAGATTTTCTTTACGCGCAAATTCGCGAAGCTCAAAGAGTTGAGCTTCAATACTCATAATTTGGTGGTCATCATCCTCGGTGCTTTTACGCGCGTATAGAAAATATTTTGGTTTGGTCATAATTTTGAAAAAATTATATGGATACGAAACAAGAACAAAACCGCGCACTTTTCCGTGCCGCCGCCCTCGCAATTTGTCGCGAAGCGACGGGCTTTTCTTCCTTCCCGCGCGCCTGTGGCGCGCGGCCACTCTGCGCTTTCAGCGCGAGAAGTTTTGTTTGGTGGTGAAATACTAACCTTTGCTCGAACCTTTTTCCAATCGCGAAGCGATTGATCTTCGCACGCTCCGCGTGCGTGGTGGCTTGAAACTGAATCGTACGCTCGGATTGCGTGGTGATTCTGCGCCTC
>Ga0210057_1008378_pt1 | contig 12258 bp, 13 predicted proteins | sample CryGeyCG2114_010_2_FD_183968 | JGI IMG/M metagenome (GOLD analysis project Ga0210057, IMG submission 183968) | Groundwater microbial communities from aquifer - Crystal Geyser CG10_big_fil_rev_8/21/14_0.10 (SPAdes) (version 2) | ecosystem: Environmental > Aquatic > Deep subsurface > Groundwater ...
AAAGTTTATTACTTCAAAACTTGACGAGCAAGAAAGAAGCGAAAAAATTATCAGAATGAAAGTTAAAGATATGATAACGCAAAACTTTTAATATAAATAATATAAAAGTTATCCACAGGTTCTATTTATGGGGGTTGATTTGGGAAAATTAAATTTAGAGCAAAAAGAGGCAGTTATTCATCAAGACGGACCGCTTTTAATTGTGGCTGGGGCTGGCACTGGTAAAACCAGAGTAATAACCGACCGCATTGCTTATTTAATAGGGCAAGAAAAGGCCAAGCCCGAGGAAATTTTAGCTTTAACTTTTACTGAAAAAGCGGCTTTGGAAATGGAGGAGCGGGTGGACAGAGAAATGGATTTTGGCTATTCGGACATTTGGGTGTCTACTTTTCATAGCTTTGCTGAACGGGTTTTAAAAGAAAATGGCTTAGACATTGGCCTGCCCGATTTTAAACTGCTTGATCAAACAGGCGCTTGGCTTTTAATGAGGCAAAATTTAGAAAACCTTAATTTAAAATATTATAAACCATTGGGCAATCCCAACAAATTTATCAGGGCATTGCTTGATCATTTTTCAAAATGCAAAGACCAAATGATTTATCCAAAAGAATATCTAGAATATGCAGACTCTTTAAAAACAAATCTAACTGACTTGCCCGAAGAATCAGAAGAAGCTCGTATCCAAGAGGTGGCCCAAGCCTATCACGCCTACCAGCAATTGTTATTAGAAAATAATTTTTTAGATTTTGGGGATTTAATAAATTATTGCTTGCAATTATTCCAGAAACGGCCAATTATCTTGCAGAAATACAGAGAAAAGTTTAAGTATATTTTGCTTGATGAGTTTCAAGATACAAACAAAGCCCAATATGAGCTTATAAAATTGATAGCTAGCCCAAAAAATAATTTAACTGTAACAGCTGACGATGACCAAGCAATCTATAAATGGCGGGGAGCGTCGGTTAGCAATATAAAGCAGTTTAAGTTGGATTTTCCAAAAGCCAAAGAAATTTGCTTGGTAAAAAATTACAGATCTGGCCAAGAAATTCTTGATTTGTCTTATAAGTTTATCCAAGCCAACAACCCCAATAGATTGGAGTTTATTTCCAAAATAGACAAAAAACTCCAAGCTCAAACAAAACAGCAGAGTTTTGTTAAATATTTGCATTTCAAATCGCTCAATGAAGAAGCCAAAGAGACAGCCAACACCATTGTTTCAATTTTAGAAAAAACTCCTGATACCAAGCTTAGCGACTTTGCAATTTTAGTAAGAGCAAACGATTCAGCCGTGCCTTTTGCTTCTGCTTTAGACAAGGCAGGCCTGCAGTACCAATTTTTGGCCTCTCGCGGGCTTTTTCAAAAGCCGGTTATCTTGGATATTATTTCATATTTAAAGCTTTTAGATAATTACCATGAAAGCTTGGCATTGTACCGAGTTTTGTCGTTGCCGTTTTTTAATATAAACAACCAAGATGTAATGCTTATAACTCAAGAAAGCCACGAGCATTCCCAATCGGTTTATGAAACATTGTCTAAACTTTCAGTTGTAAAGGGTATAACTTATGAAACCTTAAACAAAATTACTTTTTTACTTTCTTTAATAAATCGCCACACCGAGATGGCAAAAACTAAGCCAATTAGTGAAATTTTTGTCGCTTTTTTAAACGATTCGGGCTTTTTGAAATATTTAGTTGAAAAAGATAAACTTTTAGAAATTGATTTTTTGACCCAGTTTTACAAAAAAATACAGGGCTTTAAGGACTCAGTAATTGACCCGTCGCTAAAGAATTTCTTGGCCCAATTAATTTTAGAAATTGAAAGCGGAGAACAGGGCAAAATGGAATTTGATATAGACCAAGGGCCAGACACAATAAAAATAATGACAATTCATTCTGCTAAGGGCTTAGAGTTTAAATATGTTTTTGTGGTTAGTATAGTGGACAAGCGTTTTCCTTCAATAGAAAGAAAAGATGCTATTGAAATTCCAGAGCCACTTGTTAAAGAACAAGCCGGGGAAGGGGATATCCATTTACAAGAAGAGCGCCGTCTCTTTTATGTGGCAATGACTAGGGCTAAGCAAGGCCTATTTTTAACATCTGCTTCAAATTACGGAGGCAAAACCAGCAAAAAACCATCACTTTTTTTAGTGGAGCTTGGTTTCGTCACGCCGAAGCCCGAGAGGACGAAGGCGGGTCAAGAGCAAACTTTAGACGAACCAGCAAAAGAGCCTCCAAAATTGAATATTGAAAAATGGCCAATACCAGATCATTTTTCATATACTCAGTTGGTGGCTTTTAATAAATGCCCATATCAGTATAAGCTAGCCCATATTTTAAAAATACCTATTAAAGGTAGGGCGAGTTTTTCGTTTGGTAAAACTTTACACAAAACCCTAGACGATTTTTTGCGAGCTTATTTTCAGAATGCCGACAAAACTCAAGAAAGTCTTTTCGGCTTTTCTGGCAATGTACGAGGTCAGACCTCGTACAGTACCTCGTACAGTTTTGATGATTTGATAGAAATTTATGAAAAAAATTGGATAGGGGAGTGGTATGAAAGCAAGGCCCAAAAACAAGAATATAAAAAATTGGGCAAAGAAGTTTTGAAAAAGTTTTATGATGATTTTGTAAAAAATCCCCCAAAAGTTTTAAAAATAAACAATGAGCTGGCTTTGGAAACAAGCTTTCACTTAAAAGCAGGGGAGTATACTTTAATTGGAAAAATTGACCGCATTGATGAAGTTAGAGATGGCGTGTGCATTATTGATTATAAGACCGGCAAGAAAAAAGATAAATTAGAAAAAGATGACAAAACCCAGCTTTTGCTTTATCAAATTGCAGCAGAAGAATATTTAAAATTAACTCCAGTGGGGTTGGCTTATTATTATCTCGAAACAGGAGACAAAATAACTTTTTTGGGCAGTGAAGCTGAAAAGCAAAAATTAAAAGAAGAAATTATCCAAACAATTGAAAAAATATATTCTAGCAATTTTAAAGCCACTTCAGGATTTCACTGCCAGTTTTGTGATTTTAAGGATATTTGCCAATTCACCAACAACGAGGGGGAATAGTAAAAAACTATTGACAAATTTTTAGTATTTGATAGCTTATAAATATGCTCATTGATTAATTGTTATGCAGAGCACTTTTGCAGAGACAACATCTCTTTAAAAGCGCTCTGCATAAACCACAAGATCGTTGATCCTTTCACGGCAGGTAGGGAAACTGGCGATTAGTGGTATATGTGGAGCACCAAAATAAAATTAAGCCTACTGATTTAGAAGTGGTAGCGAAGATACAAAGCATAAGCGAAGTATCGAAGCATTGATGCCATCATGTCAGCAGGCTTTTCTCTTATATAAAAATTGCCAAATTCAGCCAAAAAAGCTACATTTGAATAATGAAAGTAATTGAAGTTAAGGCCAAAGAAATTTTTACAAAAACCAAGCTTGGGGCTGATTATGTAATTAATCCTTATGTTGGCTGCTCGCATAATTGTTTGTATTGTTATGCAAAATTTATTGCTAAGTGGAAGCCCCCTGAATATGGAGAATGGGGGACATGGGTGGAAGCAAAAATAAACGGCCCAGAGCTAGTATTGGGCAGAAAAATAAAGGGCTCGGTGTTTATGAGTTCCATTTGCGACGCATACCAGCCAATAGAAAAAGAGCTAAAACTTACCAGAAAAATTTTAGAAAATTTAGATAAAAATGTTGAATTATCAATATTAACCAAATCAGATTTGGTTTTGCGGGACATTGATATTTTTAAGCAATTTAAAAACATAGAAGTTGGCTTAACTATAAATAGTTTCACTGGCAAAACAAAAGAGCTTTTTGAGCCAAATTCAATAGAAAATAATGACAGAATAAAAGCGCTGGAAAAATTATCAGAGCAGGGGATTAAAACTTATGCTTTTGTTAGCCCGATCATTCCGGGATTAATTGATTTGGGGGATATTGTTAATAGAACAAAAAACTTTATTGGTTATTACTGGTTTGAGTTTTTAAATTTGCGGGGGGCAGGCAAAGAGTTTAGCCAAGTTTTACAAAAAGAATTTCCAGAAAGCTATGAAATTGTTAGCAATGAAAGCTTATACAAAGAATTTATTGCCACAATAACTAAAGAGATAAATAGTTTTGGAATAAAAGTCCGTGGAATTGTGAGGCATTAAAACTATGATAAAAGCGGTTATATTTGATTTTGACGGGGTGCTTTGCCATGACAGATTTTATGAAGAAATGCTTTTGCCCCAATATCAAGAGCTGTATAACTGGATACAAGACAATATTTTTGGCAACAATAACTTATTCTACCAATGGATGAGGAATGAAGTTAACACTAACGATATAAACAAAATAATTGCAAAAGGTACTGGCCACAAAGAAGAGTTCTTAAAGGATGTACTACTGAAAAGCTTGGAGGCAATCCGCCTTGATGAAAAGATGTTTAACTTAGCGAAAGAATTAAAAAAGCTTCATGGCAAAAAAATAGCTATAATCACAGATAATATGGATGTTTTTTCAAGCGTAATTACCAAGCAGCATAAATTAAACGAAATATTTGATCCTGTTATTAACTCTGCGGATTATGGCTGTTTAAAATTTGAAAAATTAAACGAGTTTTTAAAATAAATTTTAAGTTGATTTTTACATTTAATGTGCTATGTTTATTGATTATGTAAATTAAAAAATAACAATATACGGAAAGGAGTGAGTGGTTATGAGAAAAAATAATATTTTAAAAATCAACCATATGTCAGTGTTGAGAGCGATTTGGAAAAGAGGGCATTTATTTTCTCAAGAACAACTTGCCAAAAAATTTTTTTATGAAGAAGAGTCGCCACAAGAAGCTTTAAGGAAAAATATAATAGTTGGTTTAAGATTTATAGAATCTAATTTTGATTTTATAGATGAAAATGGAAATATTGCGGGGATAGATGCTCCTGATTTCCACAAGGATTTTTTATTAGAAGTAAAGAAAAAATTTTCAAGCTTCAATGAGCTTGAAAAAATTGTTAAAGAATTTATGGATAAAAAGGAGGCGTGACATTTGTCACGCCTTTAACTTTTTTAATAAGGTGATAAGATTAAAGAATGAAAATAGTTGTAAAAGTTAAAACAAAAGCCAAAGAGAAAAAAGTGGTTAAAATGGGGGACAATAACTACGAGGTTCACGTTAAGGAAGTTCCCGAACAAGGCAAAGCCAACATGGCTGTACTTAAAGCCCTTGCTAAATATCTTAAAATACCGCAGAATAATTTAAAGATACTAACTGGCAAAACTAATTCCCGCAAAATTGTGGAAATTATTTTTGCTCATTAATTTTTGATCGTGCGACGTGGCTTTTATTCGCCTGTCCCCCTCACTTTAGGCGAATCAGTTTTTTCTGCTTTTTATCAACTATAAAGGTAAAAAGGAGAAACAGCCCATTTAAGGCAGGAATGGGCGCAAATTAAAATCCGGGCTTGACAGTTCCAAGCCCGGTCTTTTTTTACTCTTGTAAAATAATTTTTATGGTTTATAGTGAAAATGATGCTCTATCTAATGTGATAGAGAAAACAAGCGCTCTTAGTAGCCAATAGGCGAAAAGAGCGTGTTTGTTTTATAGGGCTGGAAATGCTATTATATTGGTGTAAATTACAAAAATTTTATGGCCAAAATCTATGTTCCGCGGGGAAAATATACTTCTGGGCAAACCCAACCGTTTCGTATAAGCCGGTCAAAAATTGACCTGTTTTTAAATTGCCCAAGATGTTTTTATTTAGACAGAAAATTGGGCATACCCCAGCCACCAGGATTTCCTTTTACTTTGAATACAGCAGTGGACACGCTTTTAAAAAAAGAATTTGATATTCATAGAGCCAAACAAATAACCCATCCGTTTATTGAAAAATATGGCCTTGCTGATGTTGTGCCATATCAAAATGACTTAATGGACGAGTGGCGAAACGCTTTAAGCGGGGGAATATGTTATTTACACAAGCCCACTAATTTTTATGTTACTGGCGGGGTGGACGATGTGTGGGAAAACATTAAAACAAAAGAGCTTATAATCGTTGACTACAAAGCCACCTCTAAAGACGGAGAAGTAACTCTGGATGCTGATTGGCAAATTGGCTATAAACGCCAGATGGAAGTTTACCAGTGGCTTTTTAGAAAAAACGATTTTAAAGTTTCAGATATTGGCTATTTTGTTTATTGTAATGGTATAACCGATAAAGAAGCTTTCGATGGAAAATTAGAGTTTGATATAAAGTTACTTCCATATAAAGGGAATCCGTCTTGGGTGGAACAAGCCCTGCTTGATATTAAGGCCTGCTTGGAAAGCGAAACAACGCCACAAGCCAACTTTAACTGCCCATATTGCAAATATAGGAAAGCCACCAAACAATATGAAAAAAATTAAAATGATATCTATGAAGCTGGCACAAAAATTCTGCAAAATTCGCCTATTATGGGAGATGCTTTGAAAGTAATAGGGGAGCTTTCAAAAAATTACTCATTGGGCATAATTTCTAATTATTCTTCAACTATCACAGGTGTTTTAAAAGAAGCAGGGCTGTTTAATTATTTTAAAGTTTTGGGAATATCGGAAACTTATAAATTGCACAAGCCAGACCCAGAATTTTTTAAAGCAGCTTTAAAAGACGCCAATGCCAACTTTGAAGAGTTGGTAATGATAGACGACAACATTGAACAAAGTTTAGATGTGGCCAAGCAACTGGGCATGACCACAGTATTTCTTAATGGAAATAATGGGCAAGACATATCAGAAAACATTGTGGATTTCACAGTTTCTTCCTTAACTGACCTCCTAAACATTTTTTAAAGATTGCGTTGTGGAAAACTTTGCTTGACATCTTTTTTGGGGTATTTTACAATATGTACAATAATTGTACATATTATGAAATATGGACGAAATACTTAAAAAATTATTATTTTCTCCATTTTTTACTACCCGCGATGTAGCAGGTTTTTTGCCATTACTGAAAAAAGAATCAGTTTATCGCAAAATTACTCGCTGGCTTAAAAAGGGGGAGATTATTAAATTAAAAAAAGGATTTTTTGTGACAAAACATTATAAAGATAAGCACATTGGCGAACCCTCTTTTGTTGCTTTTTTAGCCAATTCACTTCGCCGACCTTCTTATGTTTCTGGGGTATATGTTTTACAGAGCAGGGGCGTTATGGTTGAAGCAACCTATCCAATTACTTCTATTACCACTAAAGCAACTCGTAGTTATGCTAATAATTGGCGAGAGTTTGTTTATCATTCTATTGCTCCAAGGTTATATGTGGGCTATAGTCGCAGTTTTTATATTGACCACCCAGTTTATATCGCCACATTAGCTAAAGCTCTTTTTGATTATTTTTATATTAAATACAGCAAGACCCGTTTTTCAGCCAATGATATTTTGACCAGAGAAAGATTAAATTTAGATATGTTCAAAGCAAAAGACATTAAAGAATTTAAAGATTTTTGCGAACTTTCAAAGAATAAAGTTTTAATAGAATTAAGTAAAAAACTTTTTTTAAAAAAATATCAAAATGAATAATTTTATTCTAGAAATGCAAAATATTGTCAAAGACGCCAAGAAGCAAGGCCTTGAAAATGATTTAATTTGCAATATTCTCAAAGAATATTTGCATTATTTTGTTTTAGATTATATTTATGGCTCTAAATTTAAGGATATAGTATTTTATGGCGGAAGTGCCTTGAGAATGCTTTTTGATTTGCCACGCTTGTCAGAGGATATTGATTTTGAGGCAGATGAAAGAATAAATTTAAGAGAGTTAGCTGTGGGATTAGAAAATTATTTCAAAAAGGACTTAGCGCTTTATGAAAAAGTTCAGGTTAATAAAATGCGCACAATTAATCGCATTTTTTTAAAATTGCCAGTGCTCTATGAGATTGGTTTGTCTCCCCATAAGGGTGAAGTTTTAAGGTTAAAAGTGGAGGCCAGGCCATTACCAACGGAATTTTTTAATAACACTAAAACAAGCTTAACTTTAAAATCAAAGTATGGCGTAACTTTTGTTGCCAAGCATTATGACCTGCCAACTTTGTTTGCTACGAAACTACCAGCTATTTTGGGTCGTGGCAAGGGAGGATTCAAAAAAGGCAAGGCAGAGGAGGGTATAAATTTTAAGGGCCGGGATTTTTATGATTTAATTTGGTATATGGAGCAGGGGATTATACCCGACCCAATAATGCTTGAAAAAAGGGAAATTAAAAAATCGTTAAAAGAAATTTTTGATGAAATAGAAATTTTTGTTGCTAATAATAAGAGTTTTACTAAAGGCTTGTCAGGTGATTTGTGGCCGTTATTTGCTTCGACTGGTTTCGTGGATACGTTTAGTAAAAATTTTCTAGAAGTCTTTCAAACCGCCAGAAAAAAATATAGTCATTTATGAGTTTATCAATCGGGATTGTGGGGTTGCCTAATGTGGGTAAGTCCACATTGTTTCAAACAATTACAAAAAAACAAGTGGATAAGGCTAACTATCCATTTTGCACCATTGACCCAAACGTGGGCGTGGTTGCTGTGCCTGATATTCGTGTAGATAAGCTGGCCTTGTTAACTAATTCGGCTAAAAAAATATATGCCACCGTAGAGTTTGTGGATATTGCGGGCTTGGTGAAGGGGGCTAGCGAAGGAGAAGGGCTTGGCAATAAATTTTTAGCCAATATTAGAGAAACCGACGCTATTGTGTATGTGTTGCGGGCTTTTACTAATGAAAATATTATTAATACTCAAGAAAACATAAATCCAATTAGAGACAAGGAAATTTTAGATGTGGAATTAATTTTTAAGGATTTGGAAACAATAAACAAAAGAATGCAGGGGTTAGAAAAAGATGTACGAGCAAAAAATAAAGAGGCGATCGCTGAATTTAGCGTTTTGGCAAAAGCCAAAGAGGCGTTATCTATGCAAAAGATTTTGTCTGAACAAAATTTAAACGAAGAAGAACAAAGAATTTTAAAAAGTTTTCAGCTACTGACCTCAAAGCCAAGAATTTATTTATTAAATGGTGAAAAAGAAAAAATAAGTCCAGGAATTTTAAAAGATTTTGAAAGCAGGGGATTGCCTTATTTAATAATAGATATTTTAAACGAATTTGAAGTGGGGGAGTTGACCAAGGAAGAAAGAATAGAGCTTGGCATGAATGAGAGCTCGCAAATAGATAATTTAATTAAAAAATGTTACTGGCTCTTGGGGCTAATAACATTTTTAACAACAGGGATTGATGAAACAAGGGCCTGGACAATAAAAAAAGAAACAAAAGCGCCTCAAGCCGCAGGCGTGATTCACGGTGATTTTGAAAAAAACTTTATTAAAGCTGAAGCTATAAATTGGCAAACTTTATTGGATTGCGGAGGTTTTTCACAGGCGAGAGCAAAGGGCCAAATTCGCACTGAAGGCAAAGAATATATTTTTCAAGACGGGGATGTAATTGAAATAAAACACGGGTAAATTACTTAGTGCGGTAGTTGAGGGTTACTTTAACAGTTATTTCTTGCTCGCCGTTTTGAATGGTTGGGGGTAATAGAGGATATTTCTTTAGCTACTATACCACCTCCCATGCCAACTGAATCATATGCTGGGTAAGAGTAAGCGCCTGTGTCTTCGTAAATATTAGTTATTTTTTTAAGTTTTAATCCGGTTTACTGGGCAATAAGCTTGGCTTTTTGTTTTTATGTCTTTTTCTGCAATACCAAGAGCTTTAATGTCAGCTAAAACAGCGTTCATCTTTTCAGTGTTAATTTTGACAATAGTTTCAATTTTAGCTCCCTCTGTAATTATGCCCAAATTAATAGTTGCTACATCCGGAGCAATAGAGGCTTTGCCCTCTCCTGTAACAGAAAATACTTCTGGATAAACATTATTTTGAGGGATCATCTTGTAGTTGAAATAAGATTGAAACCCAAAATAAACAGTTAAAACTACTAAGAATCCAGCGACGATTTTATAGAAACGATTTGATAGATCAAAATTGCTCATATCTTAGAAGTCGTTAATAAGCGAAGCGAATTTACGGATTCTTAGATCCTGTTAAACGCTCTCTCAAAAAGCGTCTAATCGGGATATTCCTTATTAACTGTTTTAATTATTAATACTAAATTTTATCATTACTTGAAACTAAAATAAATAAATAAGTTTTGCACAGCTATTATTTTTTATTTTTTAGAATTACAATAAAAGAATTATGAAGGTTTTAATGTTTGGCTGGGAATTTCCGCCATTTAATTCGGGGGGGCTGGGAGTGGCCTGTGAAGGCCTAGCCAAAGCTTTAGCTTTTTTAGGAGTCGAAGTGATTTTTGTTTTGCCAAAAAAATTAAATTGCCATCATCCCAATTTTAAAATTGTTTTTACTGATAATGTTGCTGATAATTTAAAAATAAGAGCAGTTGATTCTCTACTAACTCCCTATGCCACGAGTCAATCATATAGAGAAATAATTAAAAAGGTTGGCTTTAATAATTTTTATGAAACAGATTTATTTAAAGAAGTTTTGCGATACGGAAAATTAGCTAAAAGAGTAGCCAAAACAGAAATTTTTGATGTCATCCATGCCCATGACTGGCTAAGCTTTCCCGCTGGTATTATGGCCAAAAATATTTCGGGCAAGCCATTAGTTGTGCAAATTCATGCCACAGAACTTGACAGATGCCCAAGTAGCCCAAATCCTTTTGTTTATTCAGTGGAAAAAATTGGTATGGAGCAGGCTGACGCAGTTATTGCGGTTAGTAATTACACGAAAAATAAAATAATAGAAAATTACGGCATTGATTTTAATAAAATAAAGGTTGTTCATAACGCTATTAACCCTGATTATTTTGATCAGGATATTTCAAGCCCTAATACATTATTAGAATTAAAAAAAGACGGTAAAAAAATAGTTCTTTTTGTGGGCAGAATTACTTTGCAAAAAGGGCCAGACTATTTACTTAAAGCAGCTAAAAAAGTTTTACAATTCAACAAAAACATTGTTTTTATAATGGCCGGAAGCGGGGATATGGAAAGACAAATTATTGAAGAAGCGGCTCAAGAGGGCATTGCTGATAAATTTTTATTTGCTGGTTTTTTGGCTGGGGATGATTTAAAAAAAGCCTATATGGCTGCTGATTTGTTTGTTTTGCCATCTGTTTCTGAGCCGTTTGGGTTGGTGGCTTTGGAATCGTTGGCATTAAAAACTCCAATATTAGTTTCCAAACAATCCGGAGTTTCAGAAGTTATTCAAAATGCTTTAAAAGTAGATTTTTGGGATACTGATGAAATTGCTAATAAAATATTAGCTTGTTTAAATTACCAGGGACTTGGCGCTACTTTACAAGAGGAATCCCATAAAGAATTAGCTAAAGTAAGCTGGGAAAAATCCGCCCAAAAATGCATTGATATTTATAATGAAATTTTATCTCGCTAATAAATAAAAAATATGAAAAAGAAAAAGATAGTTTTGATTGTGGTTATTTTTATTATTGTTTTGTATTGTTTGAGTTATATTGGGGCAATGGGGATTTGTTATAACCAAGGGCTTAGAGGTGTGGAACATCATTTCCCCTATCCAAAATGCTACGGAGATGTTTAATAAAAAATAGTCAATCAAGGTCAGACCTCGTACAAATTTATGCCACACGAGAAAAGACAATTTGAAAATGGAAAAATCTATCATATAACCATTCGTAGAATTGGCAATGAACTTTTATTTGGCGACATAAAGGACTATTATCGCGGTATTTTTAGTGTTTATGAATTTAACAATGCCAATCCTGTTAGTATTTACAAACGTCGTGAGGCACGGTCTCATTTTAAACAAGAGCAAAGACGAGGTCTGCCCTCGTCTCAAACAGACGAGGTCTGCCCTCGTCCGCTGGAACTGGATAAGAGGGATAAGTTGGTGGAGATTTTGGCTTTTTGTTTAATGCCTAATCATATACACCTGTTGTTGAGGCAGATAAAAGATAATGGCATTAGTAAATTTATGCAAAAATATGGTTCTGGGTATGCAGTTTATTTTAAAGAAAAGTATAAAATAAAATTAAATGGACATTTTTTTCAAGATAGATTTAATGCGGTTCATATAGAAAATGATCAACAATTACAAACTGTTTTTGTGTATATTCATACTAATCCAATAGCTTTGATTGAGCCAGACTGGAAAGAAAGGGGAATAAAAAATCTTAAAAAAGCCATCGAATTTTTAGAAAACGAATATCGTTGGTCTAGTTTTTTTGATTATTTTGATAAAAAGAA
>Ga0210057_1008379_pt1 | contig 12258 bp, 14 predicted proteins | sample CryGeyCG2114_010_2_FD_183968 | JGI IMG/M metagenome (GOLD analysis project Ga0210057, IMG submission 183968) | Groundwater microbial communities from aquifer - Crystal Geyser CG10_big_fil_rev_8/21/14_0.10 (SPAdes) (version 2) | ecosystem: Environmental > Aquatic > Deep subsurface > Groundwater ...
AATTAGGCTGCGGATACCAGTATGAGATTTCCACACAAAACAATAACCATCTTAGTTCATTGCAGATGTATGTTGATATTGAGTTAGAGAATAAAGGTTATTTGTGGATTTTCCCAAAAGAAAAAAGCTTAAATGTAGGAGTTGGTTCAATGGAACAGAGAAATCTTAAAGCCCCATTAGACAAATTTGTTAAGAAGTTAGGCTTAGAAAACGAACAAGTTGTAGAGATAAATGCCGGACAAATTCCTTTGCATGGACCTTTACAGAAATTTTGTAATGAACTAGTTTTGTTAGTAGGTGATGCTGCAGGTCACACAAACCCATTATCGGGAGGAGGAATTCCAGTTGCTATCTTTGACGGAATTTTGGCTGCTGAAGTTATTAAAAAGCATTTAAAGGATAAAATTCCTTTAACAAACTATCAACAGTTATGGTGGCAAAGCGAATTTGGAAAAGCCACCACAGCAAGTCTTAAGGCCAGAAGAATCTATTTAAGATTATTAAAAGAAGGGAAGTTAGAATTTTATTTAAATTGTTTAGGTACTCATAACATTAATTCTTTAAAACAATTAGCTAAATTAGGTTTAAAAATTCCAGGCATTATCAACAAGATAAAGTTGTTTCTATTCTTCAAAAGATTTATGAAGTATTACAAATATGCTTGGTAAAGAAACAAAGTAGAGGTGGGAGTTTTATAAAATGAAAAAACTATTAGCCATCTCTACAACAGCTTTATTACTAGCTTTGACTGGAGATTCACAACCAGGTCAACCAGAGCTTCTAACTAAAACAACTATAATTAAGCCAACAGCAATAATACAACCATTAGAAGAAATGGTTGTTGATTCCACACCATTAAAAAGAGATGAAGCAAAAGAATTTAATTTTCCTAAAGTAAAAGTTGAAAGAAATATTTATGTTGATAAAGAAAACCTAGGATTATATACTAATTATGGAAAAATTCTTCCAAATAATGCCAGATATCGTTTAGACGGAGTTAATGGCTGTAATGCAATATTTGTTTATGTTAAAAAAGATGGCAGGACAACTGCAGCAGTAACCCATTATGACCCAAGACCAGATTCTTTAATGGCTAATGCTAGAATGTTAGAAGAATTTAGTCATGATCCTCGAATGAGCAATCCTGAACAAGCTTGGGCAACAATTTTTTACACCAAACCCATTAAACAATTTGATAATCCTGATGACCGATTATATGTTTTAGCTCAAGTAAGGGGCTTCACCTTTACACTTAAAGCAGTATTTGGAACAGATATCAAAGTAAGATATCAACCTTATGAAATGACTCCTCCGGGAACTTATTTAGGAAAACCTTCTTTAGAAATAGACTTAACTAGAGATTCATTAAAATCAGTTTGGCATGGCGAGATTGGTACAACCTTTAAGGAAGACCAAACACTTAGAATTCCATTAAAATAAAAATACTAAAATAATTATCTACTGTTATTTTAAAACATCATCAATGGAAAAAACTACAACCTCCTCAGAGGAAGAGGGATCTAATAAATTCATTCTTCCGAGCATTCTTTTAAAAGGCAGTTCCATTAAAGCAACAGGATATCAAACACTGTAATCAACATCAACTCCCCAAGAACGAGCGGCGTAATCCATTAGATGTTTAAACGCAACAAGACCAAAACCATTCCCAATTAAATTAGGCATAAAATCAAAAGGATAAAAATCTATACCCTCTATTTGCCTAGAAGCATGTTTTATACTTAACCTAGCATGACCAATACTTTGCCCATTATAATAAAATGTGGCTAAATATCCATATTTATTTGGGTCACTAGATGTTGTGGCATTTTCTCTACATTCAAGAGCTTGTCTAAATTGTTCAATCTGTTCTGGGCCAACCATTTAATGTTGTCACTACATAGAGACGTTTATAAACGTTTTGGTTTTTTAAGAAACCAATCTAAAAAAATCTAAGAGAACAATCTTCTAATAATCATCGTAGCATAACTACCCTTACCAAGAGTAAAAGAAACCTTAACTTTCTTCTTATCAGAATTCAGATCATCATTTTCAAACTCACTAATCTTTAAGTCATTAATTTCAGTAAAAGCATTACGTGACTCTCCTTCTAAACTAAACTCTGGTATTTGTTTAATGACAAAATCAGAAAAGTTAATCTGTTCTTTTTTCATCAATTCTAAGATAATCTGCCTAAATTCGCCATTAATGATTTCATCATTAAATCCAATTAATGGAACTTTTAAAGCTACATTATTTTTGATAAAATTATTTTTGATAAAATCATCTTTAACAAAAACAAACTTACCTTGAGAATAAGTAATCTCTTTCATTACTTTTACATTAATTCGCAAATAACTCGCTAAAGTTTCATTCCAAAGATAACTTTGATAAGCGTGAATGTACATCTTTAACATTTTTTTTGGTAACCGTTTTAGTGCACCTACTGCATCAGTAGAGTTCTCTTTCAAATAATTTCTAATATTAAAGTTATCAATTAACTTTACTGCCTCAGAAAATTGTTTTTTTATAATCAATCTGCCAATCTCAACATTATGCTCAGAAAACCTTTGTTCATCAAAATAGTTTTCCACAAAAAAAGTGTTATCTATTTTTCTATTTTCTAAATTTCTTACAACAATCTCAAATTTATTTCCGCTTAAATCTCCTAAAGAGAGTGGATCATTACCATAACCTAAAAAATTTATAGAAACATTCTCAATCTTCAAATCTGAAATTCTTTCCTTTCTTATTTTTAATAATGACATCACTTGCTCAGTAACTGCCTTCTTATCTTTCGTACCCGCAAATCCTATATCTTTTTCCTTACAACCTAATTGTTTAGCTAACTCCTTAACAACGTCTAAAGTATTTCGTTCTTTTTTTTTAATTAAGACGTAAGCAAAGGAACCAGTATCTTTAATCTTAACATTATTAATTTCCTTAACAATAAAGTCTTCAGGTATTTGTTTTAATTTGTACATAAAGAGTAATTAATTCCTTCCATTTAAAAATATTAAGCTAAACTTTATAAAATAAACATATTTCTAAAAAGAAGAGGCTGGTTCTAATGGTATTGTAATGGCAGAAGTAAAATCGTTTAAAACTGATTCCGCTAAACAATTATGGCGAGAAAGAATTGTTGATTTTGTTAGAAGACATTATTCTCCAGGACAGTTAAGAAATCTCCAAGTATTATGTTTAGCTGGGAAAGAGATGCAAGAAGTATTTGAAATTTATGATCAATTAGGCGTGAAAAGACGCAATATTGTAAGTTTAGAAGAAATTACTAGTGAATATGAAGCTGAAAAAAGATTAAATGAAAGCTTGGATCAACCAATAACTGTTGTTAATTCTCCTGTAACCGCCTATCTTAATCAAGTTCAGAACAGAAGATTTGATATCGTCTGTTTAGATTATTGTGGGTACTTTGATGATGAAAGGTATTTAGATATTAGCAAACTAGCTTTAAGAGGATTGCTTGGACCAAGAGCTATTTTAATTACAAATTATCAAATGGCTAGAGAAGGAAGAATTGCTCAACATGGTTTAAGAAGAACTGGTTTATTCGTTAATGAACATGAAAGATTAATCCATGCTGACCCAGAACAATTTAAACAATTTATATTAGATAATGTTAAAATAGTTGACAATGAAACCTCCTTAGGAGATTTAAGAAACATAACAGTACAAGGCACACCAATTGCTGAAATGTACTATGGCACTGGGTTTTGGAATACCCATTATTTTAAAACCTTCTTAAGCACACAACCAGAAGAATATAAACGCGACACAACTAGAGCAATAGAACAATTCAATTTAAGTCTAGGTGGAGAGAACAGAGAACTTCTCTCAAAATTAATGGTTGAGGGTCAACCAAGAGATGTTGCCTTGTTAATGATGTTTTTCACTAAATCACAAACCCGATCTTTTGAATGTTTTGATCATGAAGCATACAAATATGTTAGTGATTCTAGAACCCCGATGATCAGTGATTTCTATTTCTTTGAAGAAGAAAGATTTAATCTACCAGCAAACGTAAGAAATAGTGTTACTTATCAGATTATCAACGGCAAAATGGCCATAAGAATAAAACACACAAAGAAAGCTCAACAATTATTAGCAGCATTAAATCAATATCATCTGAATATGTATCGACAATCTTTAAATCAAGGAGAGATTAAAATCCCTTTAGAAAGGGTTGTTTTAAAAGCCGATGAAAAATTAGAAGTAAATGAAAAAAGTGGTGTATCCATGCCAACGCAATATGTTGCGCCCGAACAAGAACAGAACCAAAGAACAATCTATGATGATATTGCTGCTAAAATGTCTGATGATGAAATAAAAAGACAATATGGCCTAACAACAATGCAATTAGCCGGACATAAAGCAGCTTACACTAGAAGAATACAAAAAGAATTACGATTAGAAGAACAAAGAGTTGAAGACGTTATTTTAATAAGAGATTTTTTAGCAGAGGGTCATCCTGCTGAAGAAATTGCCAGTTTATTTGAAGGTAGATACACTCCTGAACAGATTGTATCTTGTTCCAAAGATTAAATTTTCTAAAATAAAAACTCCAAATAGACTATATTACTGTCTTGTGGATGATCAAAGAAGATTTTATTTTGACATCGCTTAAAAAAACTAAAGGCCATCCCTTCATTTGATTTAACATTATTGTCATGAACAAATTTAGCATTAAAACTTTTTCCTTTTTGTTCTACCCCAATTATAAAACCTTTTTTGCCAAACCAAACATTAAATGATGATGGTGCTTTAAACTGAGAATAATTAAGTACATTTGAACCTGCTTCACTTAAAAAATATGAAACTTCATCATCAGTTTTTCTTTCGATCCAGTTATGTAAATCAAAGTTACGCCCATACACATCATTGATTAATTTTACAACATCGTTCTTAGCTTGCCCATATTTTTCTACAATTTCGCAAGAATTACTCAAAATCCTAGTCTTTTCATCATTATGAACAACAAAAGTTTCACTATGTTCAACAAAATTAATCTCCCTTAAAGCATTCTGCAAAGTATGTTCAAAATGGATGACCATAAAAACAATTTTATTTTCAAAGTTAAAAACCTTTTCCTTAGTTTTAGGAAAGAAACCTCAATCATGCAACAATTTATGTACTAAGTCCATAGGCATTTCACATTTACCAAAACCAGGACAGTTCATCGGGCCAACACAACTAGTAGTACAATAAGAAACAACCTCATCTTCATGTTGATTATACGCATCTTCAAATCTAGCAGCGTGTTTTTCAGATCCATTGACCCAATGTTCAATGGTCATTTCCATTCCAACATCTTGACAAGCTCGCTGACTAAGATAAAATTTATCTTCTTCAAGTTCTCTACCTTGCAAAGCAAGATACACACGTAAATAATGGTGTTTCATAAACGAAAGATTGGTTAAATAACTATTTAAAAATCTTTTGACAAAATTCCACTTAACACTTATTTAAGCAGATCATCATCAGGACGAGAATAAAACCATTTAGCATCTTTTAAGGAATCTTTTAATGGGCCTTGAAATTCTTGCATTATATCAACAATATCAACTTGTCCATCCTTACGTTCATATCTACACCAAGCATGACCACCAAGATACATAGAGTTACGGTTGACCCTTGCCGTTCCATCAATAAGATGATGTTGAGACAATCTTTCTAAAATTCCAGCAGATGCAACTGCATAATGCCGACAAACTGCAACGTTGTTAGCAATAAACGCATCAATCGGAATAGTCTTATCGTTAAGTAAACCATACGCTCGGTCAAACCGCTTTAATAACTCTTTAAGAAATCTGACATTACCAAAAGGCATTGCTTCCTTAATATGTTCGTACGTCAATCTTAAGGCCAAATCATCATCAGAACAATCCCCTTTCCGTTGATCAACCATATCTTTGATAACTCTTCCATATAAATCACTAGCTAAAGGACAAGTACCATCATCAAAATCAATAAAAAAAGCTTCCCTTTGTCCTTCACCCATACACACCCCACCATTTATAGAAGAATACCGATTAATTATATGTCTACCTTGATAATAGAATGTACCATCTCTTACTTCAACACCAGAATGATCTTGTAACCTACTTTGCATTACTATAGTCTTTCCCCAGTCTCCAATACTCATTTAAAGAAAAAAGAATTAAAAATATATAAATGTTATGTTTGTAATCACTAAAAAGTGCTAACGGTTAAGGTTTATATCTTTCCATTGTTCTTGGAAAGGGTATTGCGTCCTTGATGTTATCTAAACCACAGATCCATTTTATTACCCTTTCTACTCCTAGGCCGAAACCACCATGAGGAACACTACCATACCTTCTAGTGTCTAAATAAAATTCATATTGGGCGGGATCTTCTCCTTGTTCACGCAACCTTGCTTTAATCTTTTCAAGATCATGTTCACGATGACTTCCACCAATAATCTCACCATTTCCCTCGGGAGCTAAGAAATCACAACCTTGTACTACTTCGGGATTCTCTTGATCTTCAGTCATATAAAAAGCCTTAACTTTTTTAGGATAATAGGTGCAGATAACAGGAACATCATAAAGACTGACCAATTTCTCTTCTTCAATTGTCCTTAAGTCTTTGCCCCATTCAATATCCATCTCAAATTTATCTTTCAAAATCTTAAGCGCTTCAGTGTAAGTCATCCTGATAAATGGTTTCTCAAGTGTTGGTAAAAGCTTTTTCCAATCTCTTTCCAATAATTCTAATTCTGGCTTGTTATTATCTAAAACTTTCTTAACAATATGTTTTAATAATCTTTCACCATAATTTTGTATCTCTTCAAAATTAGCCCAAGCTACTTCCATTTCAGCATGCCAGTATTCTGTTAAATGACGACTAGTTTTACTTTTCTCTGCTCTAAAACTTGGAGAGATAGTATAAATTTTCTCTAATGCAAAAATTGCTGGTTCAGCATATAATTGCCAAGTTTGTGCTAAAAAAACATCCTTCTTATCAAAATAGTTAACGGAAAATAACTCACTTCCACCCTCACATTGTACAGCTTGGAAAATGGGAGAGTGATATTCATAAAATCCTTCACCTTTAAAGAACTCGTCAATAGCAGCAAAAACAGTACTACGAATCTTTAACATTGAAGTCATTCTTCTACTACGTAACCATAAATGTCTATTATCAGCTAGAAACTCTACAGATTGATCCTTGTTAATTGGAAAATTTTCAGACTTGCCTACAACCTTAAACTCCTTAACCTGCAATTCATAACCCGTTGGAGCACGTTCATCCTTCTTGATTTCTCCGGAAAGTTCCATAGACGTTTCCATCCGGATACTATCAACTTCACTCCAAGTACTATCAAAATTGCCCCTATCTAAAACACATTGAATAACATTAGTAGAATCACGTAAAGTGATAAATTTAAGTTTGTTAGAACCTCTTTCCCGGTAAACCCACCCTCTAATGGAAACTTGCCCTTGTCCTTGTTCAATCGCTTCTTTTATGCTAATAAATTTATTTGCCATAGTCATGATGAAATTAAAAAGGAATATAAAAATCTATTGGCTAACTAGAGCAATGGAATCCTTCGGCTAGCAAATTCTTCTTCAACTTCTTTAGGCCAGACACTCGCTTGCACTTCCCCGATATGTGCTTTTTGCAATAAAAACATGCAGAGTCTAGATTGTCCAATTCCACCACCAATTGTTAAAGGAAGTTTTTCTTCTAAAACCGCCTTATGAAAGGCCAAATCTTTTCGTTCTTCTAAGCCCATATGTTTTAACTGAATCAATAAAGATTCTGCTGCTACTCTGATACCCATTGAAGATAGTTCTAAAACATCTTCTCTAACGGAATCCCAAACTAAAATATCTCCGTTTAATCCTCTTTTTCCGACAGATGTTTCTGTTACCCAATCATCATAATCGGTCGCCCTAACATCATGTGGCAAACCAGATTTTAATGGATGCCCTATTCCAATTAAAAATACTGCCCCATATTTTTTAGCAATCTCTTTCTCCCTATCCTTAGCACTAAGAGAAGGATATAATTCTTCTAGTTCTTCAGTATGTAAAAAAGTAATACTTTCAGGCAATTCACGCTTTAACACAGGAAACTCTTTCACAACATGTTTATGTGTTTCTAAGATAGCCGCGTAAATTTTCTTAACAATTGATTTCAAAAAATCTAAACTTCTTTCATCTTTACTAACAACCCTTTCCCAATCCCACTGATCAACATAAAGGCTGTGAATCTCATCTAAATCTTCATCCTTACGAATAGCATCCATGTCAGTGTAAAGGCCAGTGCCATGTTTAAATTCATATTTGCCTAAAGCATAACGTTTCCATTTAGCTAGACTATGAACAACTTCGATGGGTGTAGAAGTGTGTTTCGCTTTAAAACTAACTGGAGTTTGTGTTCCAGCTAAATCATCTTGTAAACCATCCCCAACAATCAAAAAACGGGGTGCAGTTACCCGATGCAAAGATAGTTTCTTAGCTAATTTTTCTTCAAACGTATCCTTAACTAATTTTATTGCCGCTTCCGTAGCAAAAAAATCCAATTTTGGCGTATATCCTTTTGGTAATGTTATCATTTTATTTTCCTCCATTTTAATTCATTTCCTAAGCCTAACAAATAAATCTGCCAGCCATAAACCCAAGTGATTTCGCTAGCTTGATTCTTAACAGTTCAATTTCTAACTCCCTATCTTCTGAAGATTCTGTTTTTGTTTTCATAACAGACTATACACATTAATGGTTTATAAATCAATCCCAAATAAAAGCGAAATTAACACCATTTTTACCACAATATTTATATATATTGGAACATTTGTTCCAAATATAAACAAATGATAGACGAAAAAGACCAGAAAATTATAGAAATACTAAAAGAGCATGGTGACTTTACTACTAGACAAATTGCTAAAAAAACTTTGCTGCCCGTAACTACAATCCATAACAGAATCAGAAAACTTAAACAAGAGGGTATTATCAAGAGATTTACGATAGATTTAGATTATAAAAAATTAGGTAAAGACTTCTCTGCCATTATCCTTGTTTCAGCTGATTACAAAGTTTTAAGAGAGTTAAAGAAAGATCAACACCAATTAGCAAAAGAAATTAGTTTTTTGCCTGAAGTTGAAAAAGTAGATATTGTTACTGGTGGCACTGATATGGTAGTAAGGGTCAGAGTCAAAGATGTTGAGGGTTATGATAAATTTTTGTTAAAAAAGTTTCAAAATATTCCAGGAGTAGACAGAACCCAATCTTTGATTGTAATTCATGAAAGATAAAATTTATCAGAACCTTTGAGAGATAACTTCCATAAGATTTAAAAACTAAGATTTTAGTTCTTCATTCAATGAAAACAGTCATAGCGTTATTGGTAATATTTATTTTATTTTTAAGTGCTTGTACAACCCACTTATCTAGTTCCCCAGATTGTGTAACACTAGAAGGAATTGAAAGGGATAATTGTTATTTAGAAGCAATTCAATGTAATAATATTAATGATGTCACTTTGAAGAATTCTTGTCTTTCTGATCTTGCAGGAAAAAATAAAGATTTAACAATATGTGATGAGATTACTGATGATAAAGTTCAAGAAAATTGCATGTATCAAGTTGCAGTTGCTAAGAATGAGCAAAAAATATGTAAACAAATTATCGATCCTTACTGGAAAGATAATTGCTATTATCAGTTAGCAATAAATAACAATAATAATGAATTGTGCCCTTTAATTGTTGATGTAACTCAGCAACTAAAATGTAGGGAAAAGATTGCTATTGCTACTAATGACAGTTTATTGTGCGAATTTCTAAATACAATAGATAAAGATAAATGCATTACCACAATTGCTAAATCAACCTTAAAAATTGAGCTATGCGGACAATTAAGTAATGACATATCTCAAGATTCTTGTAGAACGAAGATTGCAAAACTAAGCAATAACCCAGAATTGTGCTCAGAAATAAAATACAAACAGATTAAACAAGGTTGTTTAGACTCTTTTGAAAATCAAACATTTACAAGTTAATAATATACAACAGATTAAAATTATTTTACAATTAAGTCGCTTATACCAAAAGATAATCCTGGCATTAATTCTGTTTTAAATCCCCATCTTTTTAATCGATGTTGAGTATAACCTAAACAACCACGATCATCAACATAATGACCATCTGCTAATAAACCACCGCCCAATTTAAAATGAGGTATAGAAAAGCAAGATAAAAAATGATGTAAATCTTTCCAACTATTCAATTCTGGTTCAGGATCACCCACTAATGTTGGGAGGTAATACCTAAGTGGTGTAATTTCAGAAGCGTTAACGCGATTAACAGTAGTATACAGTTTATTGGGAATGGATTCTTCCATTATTAAAATAGGACCAGAATATTCTCTCAGAAATTTTTCCATTCTCATCGGATAATCATCAAGAAAATATTTATCTAGCCTAAAAAAAGGATGAACTACAATTGCTAAAGAATCCGAAGAAGAAAAATTAACAGAATCATCGAAACTATAAACTAGATCTTCCAACAAAGATAAGTTCTCATCAAACCACCTTGCTGTTGATTTGGACATCAAAAAAAAGTAATAAAAAAATAAATCTAATTTAATCAGCAGAATTTTTCTTGTTCCAACTATACTTCCGCATGGTAGCAGTCTCTCCGTAACCACAAGAAGAGCATCTTTTCTTTCTAACGTGAAAGGAAAATCCCCCACATCTTCTACAGATTATATGTGTCTTCTTGCCAGATTTGCGGCCCATACTTGCTGTTCCTTTGGTCATTTTCTTTCTCTAATCTAAAAAATTTAAGCTGGAGAAATTATTGTGATGGTGTCTCCTCTTACAAAGACCGTACCCAATTTTCTGGTTACAGTACCATCTTTTCTTTCTTCCGCGTCTTCTAAAACGATATTAATGTGAATATCAAAAGCTTTTAACTTTCCAATATAACTTACTCCGTTTTTTAAGTCAAGCATGACGTTTTTACCCCTTGCATGATTTAATGTGTCCAATGGTCTTGATCCTTCATCCATTTTAATAATGCACCCCCAAGTGATTAAGCTGTAAAGAAAGTGTTGGTTATATAAATGTTTCTGTTAGTTGAAATAAAGTGCTGTTAGCACTGTTAAGTTATGAAAATTTACAAAATTTTATAAAGAAGAAATAAAAAACAAATGAAATTATGCTAACAAGAACAAAAACAATAATTGCAGGTTTGGCTTTATTAGTCGGTTTGGGAGTAGGCTACCAATGTTCCAGATCCCCACCAGAGATAGTAGCTGTTGAAACTCTTTCTCTTAATTTAGACAACAACAAAAGGCAAGTTGCAACAAAATCCTTAGAAGATGGTTTAAAAGATTTAGCAGAGATAGCTAGAACAGCAGATCAAGAAGAAGCTTATGCATTCCTTCCACAAACTCAAGAATGGATTGAAGTAGGAGTAAATGAAAATGATGACAAATTTAATGGCAACGTTTATTGTCATCAAGGACAATGCGTAGGTTATACTAAAGTGAGTATTGACTCAGACAAATTAGAGGAGTTAATGAAGAAACATCCGGAAGTAAGGGTTTACCATATCCATCCAACAGATTTTGCAAAAAAACTTATTGCAGAATATTTTTCTCAAGCACAGAAAGGAAACCTTGATCAAAGAGATGCTTATTTCCAAGCTAGACAGGAAGTAGATTTTCACGGATTACCTAGTACTGACGATTTGTTAAAAATTTTTGGTGATGAAAGAGACATTTACTCAATTAATCCACAAGGTAAGTTAGTGATGGGTGTTGTTGCTGAGGATTCAGTAATCACCTTTTCTTTAACAGATTACGGGATAAATTATTTTGGAGAGATGGGTTGGTTTAAATGGCAATCCTTTCGCACAGACTTCAGAAGAGATCGTTTTTTCCAAACAATTCCCTGGACACCATCATTTGATTCAGATCAAAATAGAGAAATGGCCTGTGAGACTCTTTCTGGACCATATTTGCAAGTAACTTATCAACGTTTAAATAATAGTAACAGCTTAGAAGATACATTTTAGAGAAAGTATTATAAACAAAATAGAGAGTAAGACAAAAATGGTAAATTACACAAAATTAATCAAATACATCCAAGATTATGACTCTGAAAGAGAACTTTTGATCAAAAAATCAAGAGACGTTCTAAAATTAAGTAAACAAATCATCTACGCCATACATAGAGATGAGATTGTTGAAGCTGCTAAATTGATTGTTCAGATTG
>Ga0210057_1008380_pt1 | contig 12258 bp, 14 predicted proteins | sample CryGeyCG2114_010_2_FD_183968 | JGI IMG/M metagenome (GOLD analysis project Ga0210057, IMG submission 183968) | Groundwater microbial communities from aquifer - Crystal Geyser CG10_big_fil_rev_8/21/14_0.10 (SPAdes) (version 2) | ecosystem: Environmental > Aquatic > Deep subsurface > Groundwater ...
CTTTTCCTTGGTATTTAATTTTGAGTATAGTTTTGACTGACCCTGAGTGTTTTCTCAGAAACTGTTATGTGGATCCGTTTGGTCATGTTCACAGTATTCTTTGGGGCCTTTCTGTACTTTCAATCCCTTTGATAATTCCCTTGATTTTACTTCTCCTCGATCGGAAAAATTTCTGGAAAATCGCCAGCTAAACAGTTCAACAATTCGTATCCGAAGCTGCAAATTCGTAATTTCGTACAACAGCTTCGGTAAAAAGGTCGCAAAAAATTAGAAATTAAAAACTAAAATAATATGTACAATTTTCAAAATAAAGTCGTGCTAATCACCGGGGCTTCGAGGGGGATTGGGTTAGCCATTGCCAAAAAGTTTGCCAAAGATAAGGCAAAATTGGCTTTAAACGATATTCCTCAGGCCGAAGAAGAATTAAAAAAGATAGTCGAAGAATTCAAAAAAGAAGGGGTTCAAACAAGGTATTTTTTGGCCGATATCTCAAAATATGAGGAGGTGGAAAAAATGATGGGTCAAATTCAAAAAGAATTTGGCCGGTTGGATGTTTTGGTAAATAATGCCGGAACTATTGCCGACAGAACCTTAGCCAAGATGACAAAAGAAGAATGGCAAAAAGTAATTGATGTCAATTTAACCGGTGTTTTCAATTGCACAAAATTGGCTCTGCCCCTTCTAATCCCCAATCAAGGGAAAATTGTCAGCATTTCTTCAATTGTCGGAGAAAGAGGAAACTTTGGTCAGACAAATTATGCCGCATCAAAAGCCGGAATTTTGGGATTTACCAAATCTTTGGCAAAGGAATTGGGTAGATTTGGAGTGAGGGTTAATGCAGTTTGTCCGGGTTTAATTGAAACCAGAATGATAGAAACGATGCCAGAACAAGTAAGAGAGACGGCAAAAAGATTAACTTGTCTTGGCCGATTTGGAAAACCAGAGGAAGTGGCAAATGTCGTTGCCTTTTTAGCCTCAGATGAATCTTCATTTGTTACTGGAGCAGTCATTGAAATCACTGGAGGACTAGCATTATAGCATTGTAGAGAACGGTTCTCTGGCAAATTTTTATGAAGCTAAATAAAAATCAAATCAAGGAAATAATTCCCTATTCTGAGCCCTTTTTGTTTGTCGATGAGGCGGAGACAACTTCGGAAAATGAAATTTCAGGTTCTTATCAGACAAGGCCCGATGATTATTATTTTAAGGGCCATTTTGTTGATTTCCCAATAATGCCTGGGGTTTTGATTTTGGAGGCCTTGGGTCAACTGGCAACGATTTTATTGAGGAAAAAAATAGGAAAGGAGCACAGAAATTATCATTTTTTGGCCTACGATATCAGATCAGTTCAATTTTTAAAACCAATTTTTCCAGGAGAAAAAATTATTTTAAAAGCCGAAGTCTTGGGAATTTATCCAGTTGGCGAGAAAACAAAAACAGCTCGAATTAAGGGTCAAGCCCTGATTGAAAATGATTTAAAAGCCGAAGGTCGTTTTTCCGTAGCCATTGTTGACAAAAAAGAATTCGGAGAAAAATATAAAAAATGCTGATAAATTTGATGAAATTTAAAAATTATGGTTAATCAAAATATTATAAATTATCTTAAAGAGAATGAAGATAAATTTCCTCAAGAGGTTTTAAAAAAGAGGTTAATTGAGGCAGGATATCCAAAAGACCAAATTGAAGAAGGAATAAGAATCGTTTACAAAGGAGTATCGATTCCCCCTACGCCTCCAGGAGTAGCAAGAAAAACAAATTTTTGGGATTTTAAAACTATAAAAATTTATACAAATTTTGGAGAAAAAATTTTAGATTTCCTAGCTGGATTTTTTGCTCCTATTGTAATCGGTTTAGGGATATATTTGTTTTTTGGAATTTTAGGATTTTTTATATACCCCTTTAGATATCTTTTCTGGATCTTTCCGCTAGGAATTTTAATTGCCGAAATTTTTGGAATCTTTTATTTTTGGCGAAGAAGACATTATTTTGCTAGAGGTCTTTTATTTTTCTTAATTTTACCCTTTATTCTGATCGTAATCGGCCTATTTCTTTTGTTTTTATTTTTTGCCGGATTAAGATGATTGTGATATCATTAAATAATTTTTGGCAGATGTAGTTCATGCCACAAATCTTATGAATCTAAACAACGAATTATTACAAAAAATTGAAGAGTTAAAAAAAGAAATCGAAAGTCTAAGAAAGGAATCAAAGAATCAAGAATTAAGAATCAGGAATTTAGAAGGGGTTCCTCCTCCACCCCCACTACCTGCTCCTCCTCCACCGCCTCCCTATGAAGAAATACCTGCCATTCCAACTAAGCCAATAGATATAGAAAGAATAATGGGTGGAAATTGGTTAGTTAGAATTGGAATAGCAGCAATCATAATTGGGATAGGCTTTTTCTTAAAGTATGCTATCGACAAATGGGGCATAGGTCCGACTGGGAGGATAATCGGTGGCCTCATTGCCGGAATGATATTAATAGGTTTTGGAGAATATTTGAAAGATCGCTATCGAAAATATGCTCAGACTCTAACCGGTGGCGGAATTGCTATTTTGTATTTATCGATATTTGCCGCTTTTAATTTATATCAACTCATTGGTTTGGTTCCGGCCTTCTTTTTTATGATTGTTGTCACTTTGGCAGCCGCAGCCTTGTCAATAAGATATAATGCTTCTGCCATTGCCTTTATTGGAATTATTGGTGGCTTTTTCACTCCTTTTATGTTGGGAGTAAGAAATATTGAAGCAAACCAAAATATAATTTTGGCTTATATCGTTCTCTTAAACCTTGGAATTTTAGCTATCTCCTTCTTTAAAAATTGGAGATCACTTTCCTTTTTTGGATTTCTCTTTACCTATCTCTCTTTTGGAGTCTGGTTTGCCAGTCTTTATAAACCAGAAAAGCTTGCTTATACCGAATTTGCCCTGACTATTTTTTTCTTCCTTTTTGCTTTCATTACCATTTTCTATCACCTGATCAATCGAAGAAGAGCCGAAGGGTCAGATTTAGCTTTAATGACAATGAATGCTGCCATTTATTTTTTTTGGAGCTATGGGCTTTTAGTTAAAGATTATAAAGACTGGATGGGATTTTTTGCTATAATTTTAGCCTTGTTTTACTTTCTCCTTGCCTATTTAGCTCATTTGAGAAATCGAGAAGATCCTTATTTAACCCTGTTTTTAGCCGGGATTTCTTTAGTCTTCCTGACCGTTGCCATACCAATTCAATTAAAACAATACTGGATCACTATTGCCTGGGCAGTTGAAGGAATTGTTCTTTCTTGGTTAGGTTTTTATTTGAGAAGTTATCGTTTGAGGGCTTTTTCTCTTTTAATCTTTTTATTGGTGATAATCAGACTTTTAGGATTTGATATGGCCTGGGGACAAGAATTTATACCCATTCTTAATAAAAGATTTTTCGTCTTCTTTCTTGGAATTTTAGCTTTTTACTTTGCCTCTTATATCTGGTGGCGAGGCCAGAAAGAATTGAGAGAAGAAGAAAAATTTGCCTTACCAACTCTTTTGCTTTCAGCTAATTTCCTTACCTTATGGATTTTTAGCCATGAAATAATTAGTTTTTTTGACCAGAAAATACTTTACTTCCAGCCGAGATTTAGAGAAATAAGAGGCATTTACCCTCAAGTTGCTCGAGCAGAAACTGAGAAATTGAATCTCGAGATTAATAATTTGAGATTTATCCGAAATCTTTCCCTATCCCTTTTCTGGGCCCTGTACGCCATAATTTTATCTCTAATTGGAATAATTAAGAAATATAAACCTATTCAGGTTGCTGCTTTGATTCTCATTGGTTTAATTATGGCAAAACTCATCTTTTTCGATGTACCAGGAAAGGCTTTAACCTTAGCCCAAAATTTCTCTTTGTCTTTTGTCTGGGCAGTTTATTCAATAATTATAATTTGCCTAGGAATATTTATGAAATATCCGCCGATCAGAATTTCTGGTTTAGCCTTTTTATGGCTGATAGTATTTAAAGTCTTTCTTTTTGATACCTGGAACTTGGCCCAGCTTTATCGGGTTGCCTCTTATATCACCCTTGGGATAATTTTACTTGTAACTGGTTACCTCTATTTGAAATTTCGAGAAAGAATAAAAGAATTTTTATTAGAATCATGATTATGAATAAAAATCTTATGAAAAAAATATTTTTTGTTCTCTTTATATTTTCTTTTTTATTTTTAATAAATTTAAAAGTTTCTTTTGCCGATTTCGATATTAAAAAATGGCGACATGAAAAAGAAATTAAAATTGGAGGTGAAATTTCATATCAAACTTATACTCTGTTTCCCTTCGATGAAGAGGTTTTTAGAAATGCCAATCCAAATTTGAGTGATATCAGAATAATAGCTAATGGAAAAGAGGAAATTCCTTATAAACTTTTGGTTGAAAAAGAATATTACGTTCGAGAATTCCATCCCGGCAAAATTTTAAATCTGAGTTTTATTCCAGGGGAGTATCAATTTTTTATAGCCGACCTCGGAGAAACTGGAATTTTGCACAATCAAATTAAGATTTTGATAACTTCAGTAAATTTCAGAAGAGAAGTAATTGTTGAAGGAAGCAACGACCAAGAAAATTGGTTTGTTCTAAATGATAAGGGGCATATTTATGATTACTCCCCTCCAAAATTCGAATTTAAGCAACGAAATACAAATGTAGATTATCCAGAATCAACCTATCGCTACCTTAAAGTAACAATAATGTCAAAAGAAGAAGAACCCCTTGAGGTTACCGGAGCTGAAATCTATCGGCAAGCAATTATAGCAGCAAGAAAAATTAGCTATCCGACACATATAGTTAACCAAGGGATAGATGAAGAGCATAGGACAAGCTTTATTATCTTGGATTTAGGAAATAGCGGTCTTCCTAGTAATTCTCTACAAATTAAAACAACCGATACCAATTTTAGTCGGGAAGTTGCTTTAGAGGGAAGTAATGATAATCAAAATTGGCGAGTTATTGAATATCGAGATGTTATTTTCTCCTTTTCTACCCCTAAATTTACAGGGTCAAAATTAATTATTGATTATTCCGAATCCAATTTTCGTTATTTGAAATTAACAATATTCAACAAAGATGACAAACCAATAAACATTACCTCTGCCTCTATTTCTGGAATTTTAAGAAAGGTTTTATTTAAATATGATCCTTCCAAAAACTACAAGCTTTATTATGGAAATCCAAATGCCCGTTACCCAGAGTATGATATTGAAGCCCTTTTTCCCTATTTAGAAATAAAAGATCTTCCCCAGGTTTATTTAGAACCCCAAATAAATAATCCGTTATTTGAAGAAATTTTACCTCCTCCGCCACCCTTTACTGAACGCTACTCTTGGCTTTTAATCGTCGTTTTGGCTATTATTGCCTTTATTTTATTGTGGTTAGTGGTAAGGCTAATTTTGGCAACGAAAAAGTCTCAGCTCAGAAGGTAATTTTATTAAGAAAAATGAACTAACCCGCTTGCCTTCCCACTAATGATTTAAAATGCGAGGCCCGATTCTCAGTAGCCATTGTTGACAAAAAAGAATTTGAAGAAAAATACCAACAGAAAACAAAATAACCAATACTGATAATTTAGACGATCGTTCAAAACGCCAGCACGAGAAGTTTTGCGAGGGGTTTTGAAAATAAATTGGGAAAAATAAATTTGAGAAAATAAAATGTTTGAGAAAAATAAATTCACAAAACTTTTGAGCATTAAATATCCGATAATTTTGGGGGGAATGGCTGGAATTACGGAATCGAATTTAGTTTCAGCAGTTTCTAATGCCGGAGGTCTGGGAGTGATTGGCTCGGGTTTAATGCCTCCTTCTTGGCTAAAAGAAGAAATTGGAAAAACCAGAGAGAAAACAAAAAATCCCTTTGGGGTAAATTTATATTTACAAAATCCCAAGGTCCAAGATTTAGCCAAAGTGATCATTGAAGAAAAAGTTGATGTTGTTTTTACCGGTGGCGGCAATCCCCTCCCCTTTTTCCCCTATTTTCAGGCAGCTGGAATTAAAATCATTCCGGTTGTTCCTTCGCCAAGATTGGCAAAGAAAATGGAAGAAAATGGCGCTGAGGCAACAGTTGTGGAAGGAATGGAAGCTGGTGGCCATATCGGAGAAAATACAATCTTTTGCTTAATTCCTCAAACAAAAGAATTATTAAAGACGATTCCCTTAATTGCCGCTGGCGGAATTTATGATGGAAAGACGGCCTCGGCTGCCTTTTTATTAGGCGCTGATGGTATCCAAATGGGAACTAGATTTTTAGCCTCAAAAGAATGTCAAATTCACGAGAGTTATAAAAATAAAATTTTAGAAGCATCAAGCGAGGATATTAAGGTTGTTTTACGTTTTACCGGTCATCCTTTACGAGTAATTAAAAATCAACTTTCTGAAGAATGGCAAAAATTAGAAGAAAAAGGGGCTTTTCCTGAAGAGATAAAGGCCGAAAAAATTGTCAGTGCCAAAATAACGAGCGGTGATATCGAAAAAATCCCTCTGATGGCAGGTTTGGCGGCCGCCGGAATTAAAGAAATTAAAAGTTGTCAGGAGATCATTGAAGAAATTGTAAATTATCTCGCTAAAATGTATGAATAGAATTGTTTCTTGGTTTTGCCATATTTTTATAAAGCCGATTGTCAAAATTCTTTTTATTAAAGAAGTAAAAGGATGGAAGAATATTCCCAAGGGTCCCTTCATTTTGGCTCCTAATCATTCCAGTCATTTGGATCAATTGGCAACGGGTTATATCTGTGTCCCGAGAAAATTTCATTACATTGGTCAAATTGATCGATATCAAGGTTCTGATCGAATTTTGTTAAACATTTTATATTTTGTTGCTGGAGTAATCAGGGTCCACCGAAAAAATGAGGAGTCAAAAAAAGAGGCGGTTGAAAAATCAATCGAAGTCCTAAAGAAAGGGGCTTCTTTAATCATATATCCCGAAGGAACCAGAACCAGAAATGGAAAAATGGGCGAAGGAAAACCAGGGATAGCCAAAATTTTTTTGAAAAGCAGGGTGCCAATTTTGCCAATAGGAATTAAGGGGACTTTTGAATTAATGCCACCGGGAACTGGTTTTCCAAAAATAAAAAGGGAGGTCAAAATTAATATTGGTAAACCTCTCTTTTTTGAAGAAGAATTGGAAATGGCCAAAAATTTAGCCGAAGATTCAATTGAATATCAAGAAATTTTAGAAAAAATTACCCAAAAAGTAATGGAAGAAATTGCCTCTTTGGTTGAAAGGGCCTAATGAGATTTCAAAACAGCACATAGGCGAAATTTTTCTCGAAAATTTCGCACTATTCCACCCCAATTTTGCGTAGTAACTCTTTGGCGGCACACTCCCTCGCTTCGCCCCGCTCAGCGGGGCTTCGCTCGCTCGGGGCTATTCGCCCACTGTACCGCAAGAACTTAACTAAGCCTGTTGACCTTACTAACTTCTTTTCTAGTAAACAATGGCAAAATTGGAGCGGGCTTGTATCAGAATTTAGAAATTCTGATACAAAAATATATTCTTTGGAAAGCAGTGAAATTAGCTAAAATGGCAAAAATTATTAAAGTGTAAACCGTCCAAAAAGGGTTAAAAATACCAAAAATCATTGCCAGAAATATTAAAATCATTCTCTCCGGTCTTCCTAAAAGACCTTTTTTTAATTCTTCTTCTAAAATTTCTTTTTCCTTGGCAGCCGATTTCGAATAAGTTGTCATTAAAGAACCAAAAAGAGAGAGAAAAATCCAAATGTAGACAGAGAAAACAATTTCAGGCAAAGGCAAAAATAAAAAGCCAAAAAGAACCATTGCTTCAACATAACGATCGCAAATGGTATCTAAATAAGCACCTAATTTTGTCACCCTTCCCGAAGCCCGAGCTACTGCCCCATCAATGAAATCTAAAATAGAAGCTAAAAGAAAAAATAAAATTGCCAAAATTAAATTTCTTTTAAAAAGAGAAAGAAAACAAAAAAAGCCAAAAAGAAGTGAAATTAAGGTAAAAAAATCTGGATGAAGCCTGAATTTTGAAAAAAAATGACCAGTTTTTATTGAAAGATTTTGAAATTTTTCTCTTTTTTGTTCTAACATTTTATTTTATAAGGTTTCTCATTCTTAATTTGGCAATGTTTCTTTTCAAATGATCGCCAAATTTTTCCCAGTTGGAAATTTTTTCAAAAGAGATTTTGGCATTTTTCTTTTTTATCTCTTCCAAAACCTCCTCAATTTTCAAATTTTCTTTGGGAATCTCAAGATATGCCTTGCCAATAAATTCGGTGGAATGGGAATCAGAACCGGCAGTGAAAGGAAGGTTATACTTTTTGGCAAATTCTTGAGCTTCAAAATTGGAAAAATTAAAAAAAAGTGAGGCATTAAAAGCCTCAATTGCCACTCCCCTTTCTCGAAAAAAACTTCCGTATTTTTCAATTTCTCGGAAAGCTAAAAAAAAGTCAAAGGGATGAGCGATCACCGGCAGACCACCAAATTTAATTATTTTTTCAATCGTTTCTTTAGCTGAAAGAGAATCAGGAATTTTGGTTCTAATATTCAAACCCAAAATATCTCCTTCTTTGCTTTTAATTTCAATTCCAGGAATGACCAAAATTTTTTTCCCTTTGGCAAATTCTTGGGCTTCAATTGCCCCTTTTATTTGACCATGATCGCAAATAGCGAGGCAATCAATTTTCTTCAAAAGGGCTGCTTCAACAACTTCTTTTGGAGATGGAAGACCATCATAAGAAAAATTGGTGTGGATGTGTAAATCGGCTTTCATAATTAAAATTTCTCTTTCCACTCTTCCAAAATCTTTTTAGCAATTTCTTTTCCGCCCAAGCCAAAAGAAATTCCAACAGATATGACAATTAATCCCAAGATGGCAATAAAAAGACTCAAAATGAGATGAGGAACAATTTGGAGTTGATACAAAATCGCCAAGGTCGCCAAAACCCAAATTACTCTTCTAACGACTACCCCTAAAAACTTGGAATAACTGACCTCGGTTTTTTCTTCCTCTTCTTTGACTATTCCAAAGAAAATCCGATAGGTGAAATCAACCAAAAAAACGGTAGCCAAAAAAATTAAAGAAGCAACCAAAATATTTGGGAAATAATCTACAATCTTTGCTAAGAATTGGTTAAATGGAGCTAATCCCCAAATTTCGCTGGCGAACATTAAAAAGATAATGAAAATCAGCCATTTGGCAATCTCGCCAAAAAATTTCACCAAATCAAGATTGAGCCCCACTCGAGAAAATGCCTCGATCCAACCCAATCTCTTCATCACCTGATTTATGCGAATCTTGTCTAAAAATTTCTTGATTATCTTTTCCAAAATTTTAGCTACAATCCAACCGGCTATCAATAATAAAAATCCTCCTAAAATCCGAAATAAAAAGTTCTGATCAATTACGGGAATATTAAAGTTGGTCATATTATTAAATTATAATCCTTTTTAGCAAAAAGGTAAAATTTAAAAAAAAGGTAAAATCAACCCCGTTAGAAGTTCCATACTTCATGCTCTTAAGAAAAGTATTGGCAAGAACTCTAAATTTTTCAAACTTCTAACGGGGTCAAATCTTGCTATCAGAAATTTTAAGCCAAAAGCCAAGCCGATTTCCGATAATATGAAGAAAAAAGCTTAAAAAAAGGATTAAAAAATAAGCTGAGGTCAGAATGGGAAAAAAGAAAAAAGTAAAGAAAAAGGCACCGATAACAAAACTGATTTGATCGAAGGGAATCCAAGGGTTTCCAGGTTTAATGCTTTGGCGTCTTTTGAAAAAACTGGAAATTAAATCGCCAGAAAGGGCACCGAGAGAAAGCAAAAATCCTAAAAAGAAAACATCTAATTTTTGATAATTTAAAAAACTGATTTTTTGAAAGAAAGAAAATTGAAAAAGAAATTTTTGAAAATGAGAAATTAAAATCCCCAATACTATTCCCGAAATCATTCCCCGCCAAGTTTTGTGAGAACCGAAAATTGGTTTTCCTTTAAAATTTTTCCCGAAATCAATAGGTTTGGCTAAAAATTCCAAAACACCGGCTTTTTTAGCGAAAGTCGGCGCCATATTGGCAAAATAAGCAGGCAAAAAAAACCAAAGACATTGGAGAATAAAAATCCAGTTCATGAATCAAAAATTTTAATTTTCAATTTATTTTAATTCAACCTTGGCACCGGCTGCTTCTATTTTTTTCTTTATCTCCTCGGCTTCTTCTTTCTTGGCGTTTTCTTTTACCAGCTGAGGAGCAGAAGCTGCGGCATCAACTAAATCCTTGGAATCTTTTAAGCCCTTTCCGGTGATGTCTCTAATTGCCTTAATCACTTCAATCTTTTTGTCTCCTACTGCTTGCAGGAAAATATTAAAAATCGATTTTTCTTCCTCGCCCGCCGTAGCTTCAGCGGAGGCGGGTGCCACACCAACCGGCGTAGCTATAACTTGAGGTGTAGCCGAAACGCCAAATTTCTTTTCCAAAATCTTCACCAACTCTGCCAAATCCAAAACCGAAAGTTTCTCGATTTTTTCAACGAGATCCTCAAATTTCTTTGGGATTTCGATTTTTTTCTTGTCCGCCGAAGCTTTAGCGGAGGCGGATTTTTCTTCTTTTGTTTCTTTTACTTCGTCTGCCATATTATTTTTTGATTAAACTTAATAAATAAACTAGACCTTTGATGTTTCCTTCCAAAACATTAACAAAATTGGAAATGGGGGCTGATAAATTTCCGATCAGGTTTGCCAAAAGTTCGTTTTTAGTCGGAAGTTGGGCTAAGGTAATCATTTCTTCTTTTTCTCGAAATTTTTTATCAAAATAGCCTGCCAAAATTTTACAATTGGGATTTTCTAAAGAAAATTGGTTTAAAATTTTAGCCGGGGAAATTTCATCTTCAAAACCAAAAACAATGGCAATTTGAGCTTTAAATTGGGCTAATTTCTGAGAGAAATCAGAATTAAATTCTTTCAAAACCAAATTAAGCAAGGTTTTCTTTATCACTTTTATTTGAGAATTTGCTGACTTTAACCTCTTTCTCAACTCAAAAAAATCTTTCACTTTCAAACCTGTAAAATTCACTAAAATCATTATCTTTTGTTTTTTAATTCCCTCTTTTAAATCCTCCAAAATTTTTTTCTTTTCTTCTTTGCTTTTGGCCATAATAAAAAATCTGCCACCTGCCGCAGAAAAAAAGATTGTTTCGCCTCGAGAGGACTTACTTTTTGCCTCTTTTCTACGGCAATATCTATTTTTATATTATTCTTTTCTATTTACTTGTCAACCCCGGCACTAAATTTTGCGGAGAAAGTGAAGGTGATGGCCTCTCCTTCGGAAAGGCCTATTCGGCCCCGGCCATCACACCTGTATTTTAAAATCAATTACTAAATCAAATGCCTCTTAAATTTATAAAGGCAAAATTAGTGCGGGGCAAGGCCCTCTACCAATTTCTTGCCAAATTCCTCAGCGGCTTCTGGACCGGTGGCAGTGATAATCTTTCCATCTTGAACGACATCTTGATCTTCATAAATTGCCCCATTTTCCTTTAAGATTTTTACCGGGCCTCTATCTAATGGTGAACTCCAGACAGTGGCTCTTTTTCCAGAAAGCACCCCGGCTTTTGCTAAAATCACTGTCGAAATGCAAATTGATCCTAAGACTTTATTTTTTTCTATCGTTTCCCTAACAACTTTATAAGAATTTTCGTTATCCAAATAATCAAGAGCGCCTGGTCCTCCAATAAAAACTACAGCGTCGAAATCGGCTGGATTTAAATTTTCAATCAATAAATCAACTTCGGTGTCTCCCCCATCAGCTCCAATGGCAGTTCCCAATTTTGTACTAACGGTAGTGATTTTTGCTCCGGCTTTTTCCAAAATCTCCTTTGGCACGAAATATTCAGCATCTCGAAAATCCCTGAAGGCAATAATCATTGCCACTTTTTTTCCTTGCAAGCTTGGCGTCCCTTCCAAAGTTTTTGGCATAATAATTTCTTCTTTTTGAGCGACTTCCATTTTTGTTAAGTTCTTAAAAATAAAAACTCCAGCAACTACTAATATAACAATTATTGAAATAAAAATCAAATTTTTTATATCGTTTGGCATGATTTTGAAAATTTACGAACAATTTTGTTCATGGTGACAGTCACCTCTGAGGGGAATCTATAAAGTGAAAAAAATGCTAAGCACTTCTATTATAAATATACCAAGACTAATTATAGAAAATATTATTCCTATTATAGCTAGATTTTTTCTGGCTGATTTTATGCCTGCGATTCC
>Ga0210057_1008383_pt1 | contig 12254 bp, 9 predicted proteins | sample CryGeyCG2114_010_2_FD_183968 | JGI IMG/M metagenome (GOLD analysis project Ga0210057, IMG submission 183968) | Groundwater microbial communities from aquifer - Crystal Geyser CG10_big_fil_rev_8/21/14_0.10 (SPAdes) (version 2) | ecosystem: Environmental > Aquatic > Deep subsurface > Groundwater ...
TAGAGATACTTCTATTTGTTCCGACAAAAGAATAATTTCCTCCAAAATCAGGAATAGTGTAAGTTCTACTAGCTGCTGGAGCAGTAACTGTTAAAGTAACATCATTGACTCCTTTTTCAAAAAAGAGGTCTTTATTTAAAACAATTAGTCCTGAAGCTGAATCAAGAGTTAAAGCAGCTCCTCCGCCTGAAGAGATGGTTAAAGCGCCAGTAGCGGTTAGAGAATTGGTATTTAAAGTAGTTGAACCTCCAGCAATGAATGAAGTTCCAGCATAAACCGTTCTTGGTCGGGTGGCGCCAGTGGCGCCAATATCATATTGATTGTCAGCTGAAAAGAGTAAATGAGCATCATTAATAGTCAAGGTATCAGGGACAGGGGTCAAATCAAAAACAATTCTGCCAGCTCCCGCTCCCAAACCAATCCATCTATCATCAGCCAGGGTAATATTTCCATCAGTTGTAATTGAACCAATGCCTGTCATATCTCCGGTTGCTGAAATATCCCAATCAGAAGAATCAATGACGATTTGTCCGGTGTTATCACCAATGGTGAAAGCAAAACCTCCTGAGGCAATGGCAGTAGCTGCATCTAAGGTCATTGCGTCTCTGAATTCGGTAAAATCAAGAGAGTCAGGCAAAATTGCGCCTGGCGCAATTGCTCCCCACACTGGATTAGCTCCTACTCCCTGAGTTTGTAAGACCTGACCGGCTGCTCCGGGAGCTAAAGTTGCCATTTGACCTGTTCCTGAAAAATAGAGAATGTCTCCCTGGGGAACAACTCCAAAGTTTTGACCGGTTCCGCCACGAGCAGTGTCAATGGTTGCTCCCTGCCAAATTCCAGTAGTAACTGTTCCTAAAGTGGAAATCATGGTTGACCCACCTAAAGGAGCAGTGCCGGAAATTGAGATACCTCTTGGTCTCTCGGCCAATTCTCTTTTTAAGAATCCATCTTCTGCTTTGAGATTTTCCAACTCTTTTTGATAAAGAGAAAGTTGGGCTTCGATTTTTGAGAGGGTTTGAAAAGGTATTGTTTCCTTGGTAATTTCTTTGGTAATTTCTTTGATTGGTTCAATCTTAGTGATTTTAGAAACTTCTTTGATGATTTCTTTTGCCGGGAGACCCTCGGTTTTTAATCTTTCGATTTCGGCTTTAAGTTCTTTGATTTCTTCTTCAGTTATTCCTGAAGGTATTTCTGGGGAAGCTTTTTCTATGACCACTTTTTCTTTAAAAGGTTTGGTAATAATTTGGGGAATTGCTTTTATTCCTTTGGCTATCTTCTGAGGTATTGCTTTTAGAGAATTGAAAAACCAGTTTCCAAAATCTTTAAAGGTCTGGCTAATTTCTTGAGTGTTGATTGCTGCTAACTGATAACCAACTTCTGACAATTGTTTTAATTGTTTATTGATACCTGATAAATCTTTGGCAACATTTTCAAAACTTTGGGAAATAGATTTTCCAGTCTCAGTAATAATGACACCTCCAACCTCGCCTATTATGCCTGCCCCGTTAGAAATCGCATTTCTAATGGGGTATGTATATTCGCTTACATCGTCAGCTAAATTGCGAATTGCGAATTGCGAATTGCGAATTTGAAAAGCTAGTCCCCTATCAAAATTTTCATTAAACTCTGCCACTAGGGCAGAGGCGTCATTATAAACATTTTGAAAAGAATTTTTTCCAAAAACTCCGCCGGCTGTTAATAAAACGAAAACCAGGGCCATAACAAAAGCAAAACGTACTTTGGGCACTGGCTTTTCAAATCGAGGTCTGGGCTCAATCACTTTTTCTAACTCTGCTGGTGGTTCAATTTTTTGTTCTTTTAAACCTTGAATTTTTTGATTATTATATTCTTCAACTACCGAGCGAGGTAGAGCCGAGCGAGGTGGGAGATAAGACGAAGACTCATCGATCTTTTTTAAATATTCTTCCAGCCATTCTTTTTTAGTCACCCAATTTCTACCAAATTTTATTGCTTTCAATTTTCCCTGTCTGGCTCGCAATGCTAAATACTCTTGTGAATAAGCACAGTATTTAGTTGCTTCTTGGAGTGAAATGTATTTCATCTCTTCCTGCATAATTTTTGTTTTGTAAATAATGGCACTTGACCCCGTTAGAAGTTACAATAAAATAAAGTAAGAAATAATATTTTTTTAATGATACTTGTGAATAACTTGACTTCTAACGGGGCTTGACAAATTATTTTGAGTGATTAAAATCTAAGTTAGAAGACCCAATAGAAAATCGCCGAATTTCCTACACTTAATCTTTTTGGCTGATTTCTTGGGTCTTCTTTTTTTATTTTTGGTTCTCAGCTGTGGTTTCCGATATCCACAGATTATTTTATTATCTTTTTTTCAAGGAACCCTGTCAAGAGCCAGTTGTGGATAACTATCGGTTATCAAATACATCATTTATCACTAATGAGTTTTAATACTTTGGAGTATTCCTAAACCAATAAGAATAGCAATTAAACTTGAACCGCCATAGCTAACTAAAGGAAGAGGGATGCCAATAACTGGCAAAATACCGATATTCATACCGATATTAATGAAAATTTGAAAAATTAACACCACGCTAAAGCCGGTAGCAAAAAGTCGGGAGAAATTGGTTTGGGCAGAAGTGGCAATTTTCATTATTCGCCAAATAAAAATTGAGAATAAAAGGAAAAGAACCGATACGCCAACAAAACCAGTTTCTTCAGCAATAGCAGCAAAAACAAAATCGGTCCGAGGTTCGGGCAAAAAACCATACTGGGTTTGGGAACCCTTGCCAATGCCTTGACCAAAAAGCCCGGCCGAACCAATAGCAATTTTTGATTGAGCTTGACTCCAACCCAGTCCCAAAGATTCAAACTGGGGTTGAAAAAAACTTATAATTCTTTGTTTTTGATAATCTCTCAATAAAAATGACCAACTTAAAACTAAAACGATAAGGCCAATTAAGCAAAGAATTAAAAAATGACGCAATTTAATTCCAGAAATAATTAAAATTCCAATCCATAAGGCAATTAAAATTAGAACCGACCCTAAATTTGGTTGACGAAAGATTAAAATACTAGGGATTAAAACATAAGCACCGGAAAGAAGAATGTGCTGAATTCGATACATTTCAACATGCCTCATTGAAAAATATTTAGCCAGTAAAATTATTAAAATAATCTTTGTCGGTTCTATCGGATCAATGGAAATAGGACCCAATTTATACCAAGACCTCACTCCTCGAATTTCTGGTGCCCAAAAAAATAATCCCGCCAAACTAGCTAAACAAAGAAAATAAAAAATCAAAATTAAATAAGGATTATCCCTTAAAATTCTCCAATCAAAAAAACTAATGAAGAGCATTAAAAAAAATCCAATTCCAAAAAAAATAATCTGCTTTTTAAAACTTAAAAAATCTTCTCTACCCAAAGAAGAACTGTAAATAGATAAAAGGCCAAATCCAACCAACAATAACGTTACAATAATTAGCGTCCAATCCAATTTTTTCAAATGAAGTAAAATCCCCCTCATAAGCTAGTAGAGACCCGGTCTCTATTTTTTTTATTATTCTAAGACGAGCTCAGCAAATTCTCTAATTTTACCTTTATATTTTATCCAATAATCAACAAATTCTTTGCAACCCTGTTCTTTTTGCATTACTTCTAAAATAAAATTTCTCTCTGTCACTGAAGGAAAATTCTTTTTACCAATATAATCTTGATAACTCGACCATTTGTAATCTTCTAAAAATTTAATGACTTTTTGAGATTCTTTGATCCCTTTTTCTTTCCATTTTGATTCTATAAAGGCTGTAGGGTTAGTGTGAATATATACAAATACAATTTTTAATTGATTATTATCTTTAATGTGAACTGCCGAAAACCTATTCTGAAAAACATAACCTTTGCGTTTGTATTTCCGGTTGTAATATCCTCCATAGCCGGCCCCTAATTTGTTCATGAATTTAACTATTCCTTCATCTTTAAGTTGTTTAACCAGGAGATGGATATGATTTGGCATGAAACAGAAAGCTAAAATATCTACTAACTTATCACGTTCATCACTGGTAGAGACCGGGTCTCTACCGCTATCTCTGATGGTTTTTTTTATCCTTGCACGAATTTTTCGGCGCTTCTGAATAGTAATCGGTTTTGTAGTATTGAACTCGTAAATAGAAAATATACCTCGATAATAATCGTTTATATCTTTAAAAATCAAATTGTCGTCGATTCCTCTTAATACAAGGTGGTAAATCTCACCATTTACAAATTGTTCTTTTCTATAGGGCACAATTTACAGTTTACAGAGGTCGGACCTCTGTTATCTTAATTTAATTAGATGGAGAAATTCTTTTTCGGACATTGTTTTAATACCGAGCTTTTTGGCGATTTCTGCTTTTGAACCGGCTTCTTTGCCGACAACGACATAGTCGGTTTTTTTCGAAACTGTTTCGGAAATTTCGCCACCCAAAAGACGAATTTTTTCTTTAGCTTCTTCCCGGGTCATTGTTTCTAAACTACCAGTTAAAACGAAAATTTTTCCTTTCAACTTTAAACTTTTAACTTTAAACTTTAAACTTTCTATCTCCACTCCAACTTTCTTTAATTTTTCTAAAAATTCGAGATTTCTTTTATTCTGGAAGAAATCGTAAATTGATTTGGCAACTACTGGACCAACATCCGGGACTTTCTCTAATTCTTCTCTAGTTGCTTTTTTAAGTTTTTCAACCCCGTTAGAAAAATCTTTTCTAACGGGGTCAATTAAGCCGAAATATTCTACCAAATCCTGGCAGGTTTTCGCGCCAACATTCCGAATTCCTAAAGCAAAAATAAATTTTGGTAAAGTGATTTTCTTTTTTGATTGAATAGCTGTAATTAAATTTTGGGCTGATTTTTCGGCAAAGCGCTCCAGTGGTAAAATATCTCCCTCTTCTAATTTAAATAAATCTGATGGGTCAGACACTAAACCCTCATCGATTAACCTATCAACAATTTTTGGACCCAAACCGACAATGTCAAAGGCGCCTTTGGAAATGAAATGATAGAAATATTCTTTCTGTCTGGCAAAACATTTTTGATTTGGACATCTCCAGAGAACCTCGCCAGCTGGTTTGATCAATTTTTTATCACAGGATGGACAATTTTCTGGCATTTTAAAACTTCTTTCTTTTCCGGTTCTTAATTCTGGTAAAACCTTAACAATATCAGGAATAACATCCCCTGCCCTACCAACAATAACCGTGTCGCCAATTTTCACTCCCAATCTTTTTATTTCATCTTCATTATGCAAGGTGGCTCTAGAAATTGTTACCCCGCCAACCTGAACTGGTTTTAAATAGGCAACCGGAGTCAGGACACCTGTTCGGCCAACTTGAACCTTGATATCCTCAATAATTGTCGTTGCTTGTTTTAAAGGAAATTTATAGGCAATCGAGCCTCGGGGAGCTTTGCCAACCACTCCCAGTTTCTCAAAAATTTTATTGTTATCAATGGTGACAACCAACCCATCAATTTCATAAGGCAATTTTTCCCGATTTTTATACCAAAAATTATGAAAATCAAAAACCTCTTTCAGGTTCTGACAATATTTACTGTATTTGTTGTTTGTTTTAAAACCTAAAGCATGTAAAATTTTGTGTTTTTCCTGATGAGTTTTTTGACCAAAATCTGAAATTAAATCATAGGCAGTTGAATCCAATCTTCTTTTTAAAGTAATTTTTGGGTCTAATTGTCGAATAGAACCTGCGGCCAGATTTCTGGGATTGGCAAAAGGAGCTAAATTCCTTTTTACTTGTTCTTTGTTGACGAGCTCGAAATTCTTTTTGGTGATTATTGCCTCTCCTCTGACAACCATTTCTTTTAAACCAGATTTTCTGATTCTTTCCGCAATCTCCTTTAATCCAGGGGCCCGCTTTTGCGGGAGGGTGGTGGGTGGGTTGTGGTCTTTTTCCAAATCTTTTACCACCTCGCTCAGGGCCCTCAATTTTAAGGGAATGGCCTCAATTGTCTTTAAATTCTGGGTGACATTTTCGCCAATGATGCCGTCTCCTCTGGTTGAACCGCTTTTAAAAATTCCATTTTCATAAATCAATTCAATTGCTAGGCCATCTAATTTTGGTTCGCAATAAAAATCAATTTCTTTTTTTTCTGCTTCGGTTAAAAGCCGACCAATTCTCTCTAACCAATCGTTTATGTCTTTTTCTGAAAAAGCATCATTAAAAGAAAGCATCGGTTTGGGATGATGAACTTTTTCAAATTTTTCCAAAGGTTTTCCAGCCACTCTCTGAGTAGGCGAATCAGGGGTAATAAATTCAGGATATTTTTGTTCCAAATCAAAGAGTTCTTTTTTTAAAGAATCCAAAGCCGCATCAGAAATCTCCTGGCGGTCAAGAATATGATAAAGATAACGATGGTGGTTTATTAATTTTTTAAGTTTTTCGATACGCTTTTTTACCTCTTCTTTTGTCATACCAACGAAATTATTCAAATACCGAACTTTTGCGAAGCAAAAGTGAAAGTGAAGAAGAGGACGAAATCCTCTTCGCCGGTTTAACCTATATTATTATATCTTAATTTTTGAAATCAAAAAACTCCCTTTTAAGAGGAGTTCACGGTTTTTAATCATTAATTAAAACATTAACGAGTAACTTCGATGGCTCTTCGAACTTCTTGATATTTACCGATTGAGCGGATAGTAATTGTGCCATTAGTAAAAAATTTTGCATCATAAGTAGAGGCATTCTCCAAGGTCTGGCCAATTGAATAACCGTCGGGGAGTCCCTGACAAGCGTCGGGATATCCTTGACAATAGTCAGGGCAAGGGCAGGGTTCGCCAGGGGCACGGCAGGGAACAGGCGGAGGAGGACAGGGCGGAGGAGGAGTACATGGTGGAGGGCAGGGTGGAGGACAATCGGCGCGACACCGTTTGTCTTCATATAATACTTTTTCAGCTCCGGTGTCAGCGGCATAAAAAGCTATCACCGAATTGCCAATTCCACTAATCATTCTCATTTGGCTCAATAAAATTGTACTCATTCCTAAACTAATAGCTAATAAAATGGCAAGAATTATTATAGACAAAAAGAGAGAAATTCCTTGCCTATCATTTAAGTATTTAAACATTTTAACATTTAAGTAAAGTTTTATATTCATATGTTTAAATAATTTTAGTATTGGGCATCAGGCATTCTTCGAGAAACCGAACTTTGAATTTTTAATTTTGGTTGAGCAGCTGGAAAACCTTTGCCTTCGATTTCTAAATAAAAGGTTATTCTTGGTTGAAGATTATCTGTTTGAAATTGACCTGAAAGATCAAATTTAAGAAAAGTAACCTTAAGATCGTTCGAGGTTAATTCAAAGGTTTTTGGGGTGGTTGAAGCAGCCTCTCTTTTATATTTTAGTTGATTATTCTCAAGATAGAATTCTTGACAATCATCACCCTGCAAATGATTTATAAATCTTAATCTCGTCCCACTATCATAAGTTTCATAATTAGAGCCGTAAGTGGTGAGACAAGTAGTGAGCGGATTATTTAATTCTTTACCTGCCATTCTTAAAGACCTGCTCATATATTCCAAAGCATAACTTACCTGGTCTAAAAGTATTTGAGAGGTCAAAATTTTTCTTTGTTCTCTGATGCCGAAAACGAAAATTCCAGAAATTGAAACAATAATAATTGAAAATACCAACACCGCTACCATCATCTCTACCAATGTAAACCCGCCTAAGTTTTTCTTTTCACCCGCACCAAATTTGTTCCAAATTTGGGTGGGCAGGAAATTTTGGCGGGTAAACCCTTGTTTCACTGTTCTATTGTTCAATTGTTTCACCCCGTTAGAAATTTTAAATGGTTTTTTCATCAGTTAAGTCCCCATTAGGAATTCAATTTTGTTAAGGAATTTCTAACGGGGTTTCATTGATTTAGTGCCAGTTATATATTTTTTCTAAGGCTGGGAATTGATAGGATTTCCCTCTTGTTTGCCAGTCTACTAAAACCTCTACCCTTAAAACATCGGCTGATTCTTGAGTAATAGTAATTTTTCTTTTAAATTTGGTATCGGAACCAGTTGTATAATTATAAAATCCATTAGAATTGATTTTTAAAAATCTGTTCTGATATGATTGTAAAATAGGATCTTCTTCCGTTGAAATGGTATAATCAACTTCACAACCAAACGAACAACCCATTAATCCCTCATCCCAAGGATTTGTTTGGTCTTTAATCTGTTCTAATAAATTTCCATCTCTGATATTTCTAATAATCTCAATCCCCTCTTGGGCTAAGTAGCTGGCAATCAGACGATCGGAAGATATAGAAGCGGAAATTCCTAAATTTGTAATGACATTGAAAACTCCAACCAACCCCACTGTTACGACAAAGACAGTTGCCATCACTTCTAATAAGGTAAACCCGCCTAAGTTTTTCTTTTCACCCGCACCAAATTTGTTCCAAATTTGGGTGGGCAGGAAATTTTGGCGGGTAAACCCTTCAAAAATTTTTAAATTATTTTTCCTTTTTAACATTTTACTCAATGTCAATTAGACCGGCTTTATTCACCTTAACGCTTTTTTGTTTACCATTAGCCGAAAGAGTAATAATAACTAAAGAAGAATCGGGAGTAAAATAAACATCGGGATTAGGTGAGGTAAAAGTGACTATTAGGTTATTGCCAGGCGTGGAAAGACTATAAATTTTGACATCTTTTTCAATTGAGATATCTTGGACCAATTCTGGATAAGAAAGGGCTGAAGTGGCTTGAAAACAGCTGATTGCTGATCCAGTAACATCGTAATCTTTTCCTCCATCACAATCGGCAAATAAAATATAATGGTTGGGCTCGGAAACATTAAACTTTATTCCATATCCTCCCCTGGGAGGCGAAGGAGGGCTTCCAAAATCTTTGGTTGACATAGCTAATTCTTGAGCTACTCTTAAATCTTGAGCCAATTTATAAACTGAGCGAGAAAGAGCTAACTCTTTTTGACCGGCTGAATAATTAGCTAAAACTACGGTTGATAAAATTAAAATTATACTTACAACTATTGAAAGCTCGATTAGGGTAAACCCGCCTAAGTTTTTTTTCAAAAAATTTGAGGGGGTAAACCCCAGACCATTTTTTGTTTTATTTAGAAAAAGCATTCTTTTTAAATTATCTCATCTCTTTTCAATTTAAACCCCGTTAGAAATTTCAAAAAAATATGGATGTACCAATCCTGAAGTCACAAAATTTCTAACGGGGCTAACGAAGTTAATCACATAAAGGGCGGAACTTCTCTCCATTGAGGAGAAGAACTAATAACATTAATAAAGTTACTACAATGACAGGAATAACCGCTGGAGTCGGTGACGTTTAAGGTTGTCATTTGATTTTGCCCAGCATCAAATTTAACTTTGAGTTGGCAAGAAGAGGAAGGGTCTCCTTCAATTATTGTTGAATTAATTGGCAAATCCCAGGAACAATTAATAATAACCGCTCCTCCATAAGTAAGAGAATTGTCATTTAAAACAACAACTTTACCGGCAACTGGCGCTAAGGTTGAACAATAAACTCCATCACAAAGGAACTCGGTCCAAGGATAAGCATGGGAAGGAGTGAGAAAGTTAGGTCCTTTTTTCCAGTTAGTAGACCATTGACCTGTTTCATCTTGAACTTTTATCCTCCAATAATAGGGATTGCCAGGACCTCGATAGCCAATTTCTAACTCTCCAGGAGAAGGAGAAGGAACTACCAATACCGCCGAGGTCCCGGTAGCGCCCGGTGATAAATTTTGGTCAATAGTATGATCTACCATTTTGTTAACAAAACCTGAGTCAGTAGCTATTTGAAGACGATAGCGGATTTGATTATCTCCATCATCGTCCCTAAAAATCCATTTAAAACCAATTCGGCCGGTTGCCGGAAAAATCTCACAGTATTTCTCTCCGTCCAACTGGACTGATTCAGGATAAGGAGGCTGGGAAATCTTAATTGTATCACAACAAGAACTCGTTAAACCCTCTTTATCCTTTAATTCAGCGCAAACCTCGTAATCTCCGGGGTTGGCAAAACTCCATTCCATTATTTTGGCGGCAGCATCCCACCTACCAGAAGAAACACTCCAGTCATACCACTTAGTAATCTTACCATTTACAGAAAAACTAACTTGAACAATTCCGGAATCGTTGCGGGAACCGGAAACATCAATATCAATTGTATCAGGGGAAACTCCGCCAGTAGCCGGAACATCAATGCTACAAATAGGTGGGGTGGGAATCAAAACGCGAACCGAGGTAGTAGCTTGGGCAGTTTTTCCACCTCTCTTAACCTTAACCTTCGGGTAATAAGTGCCCGCTGCCGGATAATCACAAAGGTCCTTTGCCGTATAGACCTCATTAGCCGTATTAACTTCTAAGCTCAATGTTTCGAGCTCCTCTCTGGTATATTCTTGAGACCTATCAAAACACCACCATAGAAAACACCACTTATACCAATCATAATAAACAGGTGTGGCATCGCCATTAGCCAGCCAAGAATTCGGACAATCTATGGTATTGTCCCTGGTGTCGCAGGGAGCTCTTGGCGTTAAATGACCGTTTTTAGTATTTCCTTTCCTATATTCATATTGTTGGGAATTACAATAGAATTTATAATTAATAGAACCTGAACCACCGCCGACAACCTTAGCCGTTAAATCAACATCCTCTAAAGGAGCATAACCAGATGAAGGGTCAGCCGACAGAGTAACTGAAAGAGGGGGTGGTGATGGTGAAGGTGACGGTGAAGGTGATGGTGAAGGTGATGGCGAAGGTGATGGCGAAGGTGATGGCGAAGGTGATGGCGAAGGTGATGGTGATGGTGGTGGACCACCACATGCCTCACATTCAAAGCCACAATAATTACAATCAGGAGGAGCGCAAAAATAATTTATAGCAATATCATCGTCACATAAAACGGGACAAAAAAAAGATGGATAACTCTCAGGAGGCACATCAGGTACATTGATAAAATCGTATCCTCCGTAACAGTACTCTTCTGGACAATTGTTGCTAGCTTTAGCTACCAGCTGATACCGCGCGCAACATATACACACACGTCCACTACAAACACCTCCTCGATCCCAGCCTAAGGCCAAACAATCGTTAGCACATTGAAGCCTGCATTCATTAGCATCAATATATTCAGCCTCCCCCGGCTTAAAAGAAGCACAGAATGTCTTGGTAGAAGGATGGTTGCAACCACAATCCTCAATGGGACAACTACCAGCTAAAGCAGCTTGCGAATCAAAAATAAATACAAAAAATGAAACTACGAATATTACAAAAAGCAATAATAAGTTTTTTTTCATTTTCTTTCAAAAATTATTTTATTATCTAAAACTAAAAATGTGAATGTTGCCGTTTTTTGAATCAATAATTAACTCTATGTCTATAGTCTTTATAACTCCGATGTTAATTGGCTTATCCAGCTTAATACTAATCAGATAAGAACTCTGATAAATCGCTTGTCCTTCTTTAATTTGTTCATTTGGCATTTGCTTGATTTTAGAAACTTTATAAATCCTGCCCGGATATTCCTCTAAAGCAAGTCTAACTGCTTCCGGACAATCAATCTCTTCCTGAATCTGAGGATAAGGAGTGCACAAAACTTCTATTTGAGAGGAAGCTTCTTGAGGAGGAGCTTCTGTTGGGATTTTAGCCAAATTAAAAAACAAAAAACAAAAAAGGGCCACAAAAATTAAAAGCGGAAAACCAATAGTAATTAAAATCTTTTTTTTAATCTTCATAAAACTAATTTTATTTATTTCTCTCTGTCTTCATTTCAGGTCTAATCTCTAAATTCTGAAAATTCCGGAAATTACTGCCAAAAATTTATCTAACCAAGAGGTTGGTGGAATTTCTTTCCATTCGGGTAAAGGAATAGAAACCTTAAGAGGTTTGGAAATGGAACAACATCCAACCTCGTCACAAGCTGTTAATTCAACCTGGTAAGAACCAGTATTTAAGTAAGAATGGGTTGGATTTGGAAGATTAGAAGTAGCGCCGTCGTCAAAATCCCAGCTAAAACTTCTTTGAGCAGGAACAACGCCGTAGAAAACAGTTTTATTTGCCGGGGAAAATGGGCAACCTTCTTCAATTGAACAGAATTGAATTACTTGTTCTTTTGCTGGATTCTTGGGAGAAAAGCTGAAATCAGGATAGGGATAAGCGTGACTTGGCGTGAGGAAGGAATCAACATCTGACCAATCTGACCAATTCCCTTGATTATCTTTAACCTTAACTTTCCAATAATAGGTAGTAT
>Ga0210057_1008384_pt1 | contig 12254 bp, 10 predicted proteins | sample CryGeyCG2114_010_2_FD_183968 | JGI IMG/M metagenome (GOLD analysis project Ga0210057, IMG submission 183968) | Groundwater microbial communities from aquifer - Crystal Geyser CG10_big_fil_rev_8/21/14_0.10 (SPAdes) (version 2) | ecosystem: Environmental > Aquatic > Deep subsurface > Groundwater ...
AAATCTTAGAAAAATGCCAAAAAGAAAAAGCAGAATATTTAGCTGGCTGGCAACGTTCAAGAGCTGATTTTTTAAATTATAAAAAGGAGGAAATGGAAAGAATTTCTGAGATTTTGAAATATGCCGGGGAGGAGCTGGTTCTCAAAATCCTGCCTATTTTAGATAGTTTTGAAGAAGCTCAAAAGAAATTGCCTGAAAATTTAAAAAATGACGGGTGTATTCAAGGAATCTTCCAAATCAAAACCCAAATTCAAAATCTTCTGAAAAGCCAGGGGGTAGAAGAAATAAAATGTCTTGGAAAAAAATTTGACCCGAATTTTCAGGAAGCAGTTGAGGAGGTAGAGAAAAAAGAAGTGGAGTCAGGAAGAGTGATAGAAGAAATTCAAAAAGGTTACACGCTTCATGGCAAGGTCATAAGACCTGCCAAAGTAAAGGTCGCCAAATAAAATGTCCGATGTCTAATTACTTAATATCTAATCAATCTCTAATGCCTAAATACCTAATTTTAGTCATTAGAAATTGGTCATTAGGAATTTTATGAGCAAGATAATAGGTATTGATTTAGGTACAACTTTTTCAGCGATGGCTGCAATTGAGGCTGGGGAAGCAAAAATTATTGAAAATAAAGAAGGAGCCAGAACAACTCCTTCGGTTGTTGCCATTGGTAAATCAGGAGAAAGATTAGTGGGAATTTTGGCCAGAAGACAGCAAATTACCAATCCTACAAATACCATCTTTTCAATAAAAAGATTGATGGGTCGCCGCTTTTCTGATTCAGTGGTTCAACGAGATAAAAAACTTTTACCTTATGAAATAAAAGAAAGGTCAGACGGAGGAGTAGAAGTAAAAATGGGAGAAAAATGGTACACCCCCCCAGAAGTTTCAGCCCAGATACTCCAAAAGTTAAAACAAGACGCTGAAGACAAATTGGGCGAGAAAATTGAAGAGGCTGTTATTACCTGTCCTGCTTATTTTGATGACTCTCAGAGAAAAGCCACTAAAGTAGCTGGGGAGATTGCCGGTTTTAAGGTTAAATTAGTTATTAATGAACCAACAGCAGCTGCTTTAGCTTATGGATTAACCAAAAAGAAAGACCAACAAATTCTTGTCTATGATTTTGGTGGAGGTACTTTTGACGTATCAATTCTTGATATTAGTGAAGATGCTATTGACGTTATAGCCACCGGTGGCGATACCCATCTCGGGGGAGATGATTTTGACCAAAAAATAATGGATTGGTTGGTTTCTCAATTTAAAAAAGACCAGGGTATTGACTTGTCTAAAGATCAATTAGCTTTACAAAGATTAAAAGAAACTGCCGAAAAAGCGAAAATTGAGCTCTCTACCACCTTAGAAACTGAAATTAATCTTCCATTTATTACCTCTGGCGTCTCTGGTCCCAAACACCTTTATTACAAACTCAACCGAGCCCAACTGGAAAACTTAGTCAAAGATTATATTGATAAATCAATTGAACTAGTTCAACAAACCATCGAAGGAGCTAGAGAAGTTAAAGAGAAAAAACTTACCATTAAAGATATTGATGAAATAATTTTGGTTGGCGGCCAGACCAGAATGCCGAAAATCCAAGAAGAAATTAAAAAACTTTTCGGCAAAGAAGCTTACAAGGACATCAACCCTGATGAAGTGGTGGCAGTTGGAGCGGCAGTAGAAGCGGGAATTTTGCAGGGAGAGATGAAAGAAGTTTTACTTTTAGATGCCACTCCTTTATCTTTAGGGATTGAAACTTTAGGTGGGGTAAATACTTTTTTGATGCCTAAAAATACTACCTACCCCCATGCCAAAACCCAGATTTTTTCAACAGCAGCTGATGGTCAAACTTCGGTAGAAATCCATATTTTACAGGGAGAAAGACCAATGGCTAGTAATAACAAAACCCTGGGAAGGTTTATTTTAGATGGCATTCCGCCAGCTCCCCGGGGTATTCCCCAAATTGAAGTAACTTTTGACATAGATGCTAATGGAATTTTGAATGTTACTGCTAAAGACAAAGCTACCGGAAAAAGCCAATCAATTACGGTTGAAGGTTCCTGTGGTTTATCTAAAGAAGAGATTGAGAGAATGAAAAAAGAAGCAGAACTTCATACTGAAGAGGATAGAAAGAAAAAAGAATTAATCGAAGTAAAAAATACAGCCGATGCCTTGATTTATGCTGCTGAAAAAAGCTTAAAAGAAGCCGGAGATAAAATATCAGCTGATTCAAAAAAAGAAATTAAGGAGAGAATTACTGCCTTGAAAAAAATTAAAGATTCAGATAATATAGAAGAAATTAAGGCAAAAACTAGCGAGTTGTCTCAAAGTATTCAGAAAATAGGCGCAGAATTGTATAGGGCTGCCGGCCCTAAAGAAAAAGAAGGGAAAGAGAAACCAGATGAAGAGTCTCGGGGACCTGAAGAAGGGAAATACAAAGAAACTCAATGAATCTTCGATTCATTTCGACCTTCGATGAATTAAAAATTCTTCTCGGTAAATAAATATGAACGATTACTATCAAATTTTAGGTATATCAAAAAATGCCTCTCCCGAAGAGGTCAGAAATGCCTATCATAAGCTTGCCCGCAAATATCATCCTCACAAAGGAGGAGATGAAAAAAAGTTTAAAGAGATAAACGAGGCCTATCAAATTCTTTCAGATAAGGAAAAGAGGGCTCAATATGACAGTTTTGGCCAAGTCTTTGAAGGAGGGGGACCGGAAACTGGCTTTGATTTTAGTTGGGCTTGGGGAAAACCAGGTTTTGATTTTGGCTCTGATTTTGGAGAAATGGGAGGTCTGGAAGAAATGATGGAAGAAATTTTCGGTTTCGGCCCCCAAAAGAGAAAGAGAGATTTAAAAAGAGGGAAAGACATTAAAATTGATTTAGAAATTCCCTTAGAAGCAACTCTAAAAGACCAAGAAAAAGAAATTACTTTATATAAACAAATTATCTGTTCTCGTTGTCAAGGCAAGGGAGCTGAACCAGGAACTAAAATCAAGGAATGTTTTTCTTGTCGGGGAACAGGACAAGTCCAACAAATTAGAAAAACATTTTTTGGTTCTTTCACCAGATATACTATCTGTCCAGAATGCAAAGGAGAAGGCTATCTACCTGAAAAACCCTGTAATGTCTGTCGAGGAGAAGGAAGAGTTATGGGAGAAGAAAAAATCAAAATTTTCATTCCAGCCGGCATAGATAACAATCAGGGTTTAAAAATTAAAGAAGGGGGAGATGCTGGCAGAATGGGAGGCAAGAAAGGAGATTTATATGTTAGAATTTTAATCAAACCTCATCCAATCTTTGAAAGAAAAGGAGATGATTTGCTTTTAAAAACTTCTATTTCTTTTTCTCAGGCTGCTCTGGGCGATGAGATTGAAATACCAACCCTGGAAGGAAAGAAATTTTTGTTGAAAGTGCCAGTCGGTACTCAGTCTGGAAAAATTTTAAGAATTTCTGGCAAAGGTATTCCTCATTTTTCAGGTTATGGAAAAGGAAATCTCTATCTGGAATTAGAAATCAAAACTCCTAAAAAATTAACTAAAAAACAAAAAGAACTTTTAGAAAAATTAAAAGAAGAAGGGATATAACAAAATTTCTAATTTCTGATTTCTGATTTTTGCGCCCGTAGCTCAATTGGTAGAGCAGGAACCTTTTAAGTTCAAGGTCGCAGGTTCGAGTCCTGCCGGGCGCACATTTAATTTTGGTGAGCCCTTTAAAATGTGGTATAAAGATATAGTAGGGTTTTATGAAGAAAAGAAAATTAATTTTATTATTTTTTGTAATTGCTATCTTGGCTAGTTTTGCCTTAGGTTTTTGGTTTGGGGAAAATCGAAAACCCAGACCAATTGAAGGAGTAATCAATCAAGAAGAAGGAAAACCGGAGGGGGTTGATTTTTCTTTATTCTGGGATGCCTGGCGAGCTTTACAAGAAAAATATTTAGAACCCCTCCAACCCCAAGAAATGCTTTATGGAGCTATCTCGGGAATGGTAAAATCTTTAGGAGACCCTTATACTGTTTTCTTCCCTCCCCAGGAAACCAAAATGTTTAAAGAAGATATCTCGGGCCGTTTTGAGGGAGTGGGAATGGAGATTGGCATTAGAGAAGAAGAATTAACAGTCATTGCTCCTTTGGAAGGAACTCCGGCTCAAAAAGCAGGTATTCGGGCTGGAGATAAAATTATAAAAATAGATGAAACCTTTAGTAAAGACATAACCATTGAGGAGGCGGTAAGTCTTATCCGGGGAGAAAGAGGAACAGCTGTAACCCTAACAATCGGCCGGAAAGGGTGGGATGCCCCAAAAGAAATCGAAATTGTCAGAGACGTCATTGAAGTTCCTAGTTTAAAATGGGAAATTAAAGAAGAAAATATTTGCTATATAAAAATTTATCATTTCTCGGCAAAGGCAGGTTCTGACTTTAAAAAAGCGGCTCTAGATATTTTAAAATCTCCCGGCCAAAAAATAATTTTGGATTTAAGAAACAATCCCGGTGGCTATTTAGAGGTAGCTCAAGACATCGCTGGTTGGTTTTTAAAAAGAGGAGAAGTAGTCGTAATTGAGGATTTCGGTCAAGGTAAAGAAACAAAAGAGTACAAAGCCACAGGCAACGGCAGTTTCTCAGAATGGCCAATGGTTATTTTAATCGATCAAGGTTCTGCTTCGGGTTCTGAAATTTTAGCTGGAGCTTTACGAGATAATCGAGGTATAATACTAATTGGTGAAAAATCTTTTGGCAAAGGTTCGGTCCAAGAACTGAAAGAATTAAAAGAAGGAAGTTCTTTAAAGATAACAATAGCCAAATGGTTAACCCCCAAAGGAGAGCTTATCACTGAGCTGGGCTTAGAGCCAGATATTAAAATAGAAATGACCGAAAAAGATTATGAGGAAGGAAAAGATCCCCAGCTGGAAAAGGCAATTGAAATTATCAAGGGAATGAGATAAAATATATTAATAACCTCAAATGAATTATGCGCATTATTCTTCTTCAAGACATAGATAAGCTTGGCAAGAAATATGAAATCAAGGAGGTAGCTGACGGCTATGTTCGGAACTTTTTGCTTCCTAAGGGGTTAGTAAAGCTCGCCACCGGGAAGAATTTAAAATGGCTGAGTAATCAAAAGGAGGTTGAGACCAAAAAAGCAGAAGAAGAGCTAAAAAAGGTTCAGGAAGTAGCTTCCCAAATTGAAAAATTGGAGGTGGTAATTCCGGTAAAAATCGGCAAAGAGGAACAGCTCTTTGAATCAATAACAACTCAAAAAATTTCTGAAAAGTTAAAAGAATTAGGATTTGAGGTTAAAAAAAGTCAAATTGACTTAAAGGAACCAATAAAAGAATTAGGAGAGTTTCCGGTTAAAGTTAAATTTGAACACAATTTAGAAACGGAAATAAGGGTAATAATTACTGAAGAGAAATCTTAAATATGCCTTACTATATTTTTGTTGCCGGTGGTGTAATGTCTGGTATCGGGAAAGGAGTAGCTACGGCTTCTATTGGAAAAATTTTACAAAGCAAGGGGTTTAAAGTGACGGTAATTAAAATTGACCCTTATGTCAATGTCGATGCCGGAACAATGAACCCCGTTGAACACGGAGAGATTTTTGTAACCGACGATGGGGTAGAGTGTGACCAAGATGTCGGAAATTATGAAAGATTTTTAGATGAAAATTTGCATAGTGAAAATTACATCACTACCGGGAGAGTTTATCAAACAGTCATCAATCGAGAAAGAAATTTAGGATATGGTGGTAGATGTGTAGAAGTAGTTCCAGATATTCCAAATGAAGTAATCAGACGAATTAAAAAGGCAGCTCAAAAAACTAAGGCTGATTTTGTTTTAATAGAAATTGGCGGAACGGTGGGTGAGTACCAAAATCTTCTCTTTTTAGAAGCGGCTAGATTGATGAAGTTTAAAAGACCCAAAGAGGCCCTTTTTATTTTAGTTTCTTATTTACCAATTCCTGAAATGATTGGAGAAATGAAAACTAAACCCACTCAAAATGCAGCAAGGATGTTAAATGAGGCCGGGATTCAACCAAATATTATTTTGGCAAGATCTAGGGTTCCTTTAGATGAACCCAGAAAAAGAAAAATTTCAATTTTTTGCAACGTTGATAGTAAAAATGTAATCTCTGCCCCCGACGTCTCTTCTATTTATGAAATTCCAATTAATTTTGAAAAAGATAATTTGGGAAATCAAATTTTAAAACAATTTAATTTAAGACCCAAAAAAAGCAATTTAAAAAACTGGGCTAGTTTAGTTAAAACTATAAGAACCTGCTCATTTTATTCGCAGAATCTTGATTTCTCGTTGCGCTCAAAATCCAAAAAAACTAAAAAATCAATTAAAATTGCTATAGTTGGGAAGTATTTTAAAACCGGAAAGTTTACTTTAATGGATTCTTATATTTCAATCATTGCGGCAATAAAACATTCTGCTTGGTTTTATAAAAAAGAACCACAAATTTTCTGGTTAGATGCCCAGAAATACGAGAAGAATCCAGGTTTAGTAAAAGAATTAAAAAATTACGATGGAATAATAGTTCCCGGAGGTTTCGGGGGTAGGGGAGTGGAAGGAAAGATTAAAGCAATTAAGTTCTGTAGAAAAAATAAAATTCCTTTCTTGGGGTTATGTTTAGGGATGCAGTTAGCGGTTGTAGAATTCGCCCGAAATGTCTGCGGGTTAAAAAAGGCAAACTCCACAGAATTCTTGACAGCTTGTCAAGATAATGTCATAGATGTAATGCCTGACCAAAAAATTTCATTAAAAGAAAGAAAATATGGTGGAACAATGAGATTGGGGGAGTATTTATGTAAAATAAAACCAGGAACAATAACTTGGCGGGCTTACAAACAAAAAGAGGTTTCTGAACGTCATCGCCACAGATATGAATTAAATAACAAATTCAGAGAAATTTTAGAGAGAAATGGTTTGATAATAGCAGGAGTGAACCCTAAAAGAAATTTAGTTGAAATTGTAGAAATAAAAAACCACCCTTTCTTTGTGGGGGTTCAATTTCATCCTGAATTTAAATCAAGACCCCTTAGACCACATCCTTTATTTAAAGAATTTATAGCCAGCTGTAGGCGATGAGGGCTTATATAATCTAAGCTGGTTCTACATTAACAATTTTAGCAATTCTTTGAGAGCTATCAAATCGTCTTATTCTTTTTGTCCTGAACTTCACCATACCTTCTTTTAAGGCATAAAGGGTGTCATCTCTGCTCCTTTTAACATTTTTTCCGGGCAAAAATTTCGTTCCCCTTTGGCGAACCAAAATCTGACCAGGTTTGGCAATTTGGCCCTCGTAAAGTTTAACCCCCAAATACTTGGGAAGGGAATCTCTACCTAATTTAGTAGCACCTTTAGCTTTGGTTTTTGCCATATTAAAATGTTATCAAAATTTAAACAATTTGTCAAAATTCACCAAGAAGAAATAATCTTGGTCATTGGCGTTATTTTAATTTCTTTACTTTCTTTTGCTGCCGGTTACATCACTGCCAAACTTCAAGAAAAAACACCTATCCGATTCGAAGAAGGCGAAGAAGCTTCATTCCTTAAGTCTTCTTCCGCTGTGAAATTTCCGATGTATTTCTCGAAGTCGCTTACTGGTAACATGAGCATAAATCTGGGTGGCTAAAATACTTTTGTGGCCCAAAAATTCTTGAAGGATTCTGATGTCTACTCCCTGGCTAAGCAGGTCGGTACTGAAGCTATGTCTCATCACATGCGGTGTTGTAGTCAATGGTAAGCCTGCTACAATGGCATATTTTTTTATATTTTTTTCAATTGAACGAGGGGTTAATCTTCGGGAAGCCCCTTTTTTGCTTCGATAGTTAATAAATAGGGCTTTTTCCTTATCTTGACGAGTTTCAAGATATTTTTTTAGCCAAATTAGAGCTCTCTCAGAAAAATAGACAGTTCGAAGTCTTTCTCCCTTGCCAATAATTGAAAGTTCTAATTCTTTCATTCCGGATTTTATTTTAATTTGTTCTCGATTTAAAGCAACTAATTCTGCTATTCTCATTCCTGTGGAAAATAGGGTTTCCAAAATAGCCCGGTCTCGTAGCCCCTGAACCTTAGAAATATTAGGGGCTGAAAACAGTTTTTCTAATTGTTCCAAATTTAAAAAACGAACCTGTCTTTCGCCTTTGTCTCTGGCTAATTTTATTTTCTCGGCTGGTAGAGATAAAATATCCCGATCAGCAAAATAATTCAAAAAAGACCGCAGAGCAATTAAATAATAGTTCTGGGTAGATTTCTTTAGGGGTTTTCTAGTTTTGGGAAGATACTGGCGAGAAAGAAAGACTCTATATTTCCAAATATGCTCTGGAGTTAACTGGTAGGGTTTTAAATCCTCTAAATTATTTATCTTTAACCAATCCAAAAATTTTTTTAAAAATCTGACATAGTTTTCTTGAGATTTACTAGATAGTCCTTTTTCAATTTCCAGCCAATCTAAAAAATTAGTTAAATGGTAGGGGATTGGTTTTAAATCTTTTTTCATCGGATGAAGAAACTATTAAGTTTAATTATGCGAACCTTTCTGTGTTTATATTAAAATAGCCAAAAGGCTATGTCAAGAGGAAAAATCAAGTCCCCTATTGTGAATAAATATCACTATTTTATTATTTTATTTATTATTTTCTCCATCCGGTTAATTTTTGCCAGATGATTTTTTCAATTCTTAAAATATCATCCTTCATCTCTTTCAGTTCTTTTCTAAATTCTTCTTTAAAGTTAGAGTATTGCCAAAAGTTCTGAAGCCTGGGTTTGAACCAGGACTGCCAGGGATTAGCAATAAACCAGTTTCCCATTTTTTTCCAAATTTCTACTGCCTCCCCCCAGACTTTTTTTATGGCTTGGGGTAGGGCATCTAAAATCTTTACCCCCAGAGATTTCACTTCGTCCCAACTCTCCGGGGTCTGGGGGAGAGAAGTTTGATTTTGGGCAGAACAAAAACTTGGCAAAACCAAACCAGCTATTGATAAAAAGACAATTATACTTTTAACTTTCGAACTTTGATTTTTGACTTTCATTTTATCAATCCCCTAGCTTCTTTTACTCTTTTTAATGTTTTTTCTTTTCCTAAAACCTCGGCAATTTCAAAGGGGTCGGGAGAAGCTTCTTTACCACTTAAAGCCGCCCTAAAAGGCCACAAAAGATATCCTCTATCCCCTACTTTTTGAGGGTCTATTTTTTCAGCTTCTGGAATTAAAATGTTCTTTAAGTTTTCTTTATTCCATTCACTAAGTTTAATTTTTCGCAACAATTTTTCTAATCTGTCAAGGGATTTAAGAACCATTTTATCTGACATCTCTCGCCATTTTAAAAGCTCCTTTGAATACTTCAGTTTTTCTTTAAAGAAAAAATCGGCTAATTTTGAAACCTCAGAAAGCTTTTTTATTCTCTCCTTCTCTAAAGCCACAATCTTTTCTAAATAACTTCGCGGAATTATTTCTCCAGTTTCTATGATTTTAAAATTTTTCGCCTCCATTGGGGTTCGACCGGCTGCCCCTCCGAAAATTGGTTCTGACTCAAAAATGGGTAAAATATATCCTGTTTCAACTAAATAAGGGATACAAATTTCAGCTAACTTCTCGGTTGTTCTCTGACGAATATAAAAGCCATTTAAATAATCTAATCTTTGAATATTAAAAACTGCTCCCCCTTTTTGAACTTTTTCTAAAGAAAATTCTTTAATTAAGGAAGCTAAAGAATAAATTTCCCTCTCGGTTCCTGGATTCCAACCCAAAAATGCCATAAAATTGACTAAAGCTTCTGGCAGGTAACCCGTTTTTCGATACTCTTCAATTGAGGTTGCTCCGTGTCTTTTTGACAATTTTGTTCTGTCTGGACCTAAAATTAAAGGTAAATGAGCGTATTTTGGTTGAGGGAAACCAAGGGTTTCTTGAATTAAAATTTGCTTTGGAGTGTTAGGAATATGGTCTTCTCCTCTGATAACGTGAGAAATTTTCATTTCAAAATCATCAATAACGCAGGCAAAATTATACAAAGGAGTATTCAGGTTTTTAGCAATAGCAATATCTCCCAACAAAGAGCTGTCAAACTCAATTTTCCCTCGAACCAAATCCTGAAAAACTACTTTTTTCTCAGGAACTTTAAATCGAATAATAGCTGGTTTCCTTTCAGCTAAATTTTTCTCTACCTCTTTCCGGGAAAGGTTACGGCATTTTCCAGAATATCTGGGTGGATGACCAATCGACATCTGATATTGTTTCTCGGCTTCCAATTCTTCTTTTGAACAAAAACAATAATAAGCTTTCTCCTCTTTCAAAAGTTTTTCTAAATATCTGCTATAAATATCCAATCTCTCGCTCTGCCTATATGGTTCATAATCTCCACCAATATCTGGGCCTTCGTCCCATTCAATGCCCAGCCATTTTAAATTTTCAATAATTTCTTTTTCAAAACGAGGGGCGGACCTTTCAAGGTCTGTATCCTCAATTCTCAAAATAAATTTTCCTTGATTTTTTTGGCTAAAAAGATAATTAAATAAAGCTGTCCTGGTTGTCCCGATGTGTAAAGAACCAGTTGGTGAAGGAGCAATTCTCACTCTTACCTCTCCCGGTCTCATCAATTTTAATTCTTCTTCGGCTACCCGAGCTTTAGCGAAGGGTGAAGATGAATGAAGTTCATCGGCTAACATATTTCAATTTAAGTTTACCCCGTTAGAAATCACTTTTCAACAGGAATATTGGCCAAAAAACAAAAATTTCTAACAGGGTTATCTCTATTGGGTTAAATATTCAACCAGATAATTGGCAATTATTTTGCTAGCTTCAGGTCTAGAAAATTGTTGGGCAGCTTTCGCCATTGTTTTCAGTATTTCTGGCAAAATAAATAGATTCTTGATTTGACCCAAGAGAAAACGAGGGGTTAAGTTGACTTGCTCGATAACAATAGCGGCTCCTGATTGACTGTATGAGTAGGCATTTTTCAGTTGGTGGCTCTGGGCGGCTTCTGGTAAAGGAATTAAAATAGCCGGTTTTCCCAGGGCGGCAATCTCAAAAATAGTCCCTGAACCGGCCCGACCAATCACTAAATCAGAGGCAGCTAAGGCCTGAGCTAACTCTTTTTCATTTAAAAAAGGAAGTAAATGATAATAGCTCAAAAACTCTTGAGCTAAAAGGGCTTTAGATTGAATAGATATTTCTCGGTAATTTTTCCAACCGGTCTGATGAATTAATTCAAAGTCTTTAAGAAGTTGAGCTAAAATAAGTATTAAAATATCATTTATTTTTTTTGCTCCCTGAGAACCTCCCAAAATTAGAATTATTGGTTTTCCTTCTCTTAATTGAAATAATTTTTGAGCTTTTTCTTTTGAGCCCCCCAGAATTTCTTTTCTAATGGGGTTGCCAACTGAAATCATCTTTTCTTTAGGAAAATATTCAGTTTTTTCTACTGGAAAAGAAACAAAGATTTCCAAAGCCCACCTGCTTATTAATCTATTGGCCAGACCCGGAGAGACATCAGATTCGTGTAAAAAAATCGGCACTTGCAAAATTCTACCAGAAATGACAGCGGATAAGGAACCGTAGCCCCCTTTACTAAAAATAATATCAGGATTAAGAAAGAAAACATACCAAAAACCCTGAAAGAATCCTATGGGAAACTTTATTAAAATATCAACAAGGTTTTGAAAAAAAGCCAAAATACTAAAATATCTTCTGATTTTGCCAGCTAAAATAAATTTGGGTTTTATGCCTTCTTTTTCTAAAAAACTTGTTGCCCATTTGTCCTTTGGACCAAGGAAAAAAAACTGAAATTCTCCTCGGGGATAACCTTTTTTTATCTCTCTAACAATGGCAATAATTGGAAAAATATGACCCCCGGTGCCGCCACCGGTAAATAATATTTTCACCCCGTTAGAAACCTTGTTCTGTTTTTGTGGGGACATACTATTATAATCCTGTTTGTTTTTGGAGTTTCTAACGGGGTTCATATATTTTTAGAAATATTTAACAATATCCCTGCTCCGATTAGCTCGGCTATTAGAGCTGACCCTCCGTAACTTATAAATGGTAAAGGAATACCGGTCAAGGGTAAAATTCCCACCATTGAGCCGATATTGACAAAAACTTGGATGATAATCCAAAAACTAATGCCAGTCGCCATTAATTGGGAAAATTTATCTGGACTCCTTTTGGAAATTTCAAATCCTCGCCAGAAAAATATTAAAAAAAGGACAACTAATAAAAGGGCTCCAATAAAACCTGTCTCTTCGGCAAAAACAGCA
>Ga0210057_1008385_pt1 | contig 12254 bp, 12 predicted proteins | sample CryGeyCG2114_010_2_FD_183968 | JGI IMG/M metagenome (GOLD analysis project Ga0210057, IMG submission 183968) | Groundwater microbial communities from aquifer - Crystal Geyser CG10_big_fil_rev_8/21/14_0.10 (SPAdes) (version 2) | ecosystem: Environmental > Aquatic > Deep subsurface > Groundwater ...
CGACCCTTTTAGTGACACACCCAATAGGATTGTATTATCTTCGCCGGGGCGCGAGTTTTCAATAAACAGGTCAACATCCGCTTTCCCTATCCCGGGGATCGCCAAAATGGCGGCGCGAAGCTCCATGCCCGGGAAAAGATGTTTGTTGGACAGTGAAGTAGTAACGAGCATTCCAGTTGTGGAGGCATTCACTACCTTCAGATAGATTATCCGATTTGGATCCAGCGGATCTTGAGATGAAATAGTCGGTGCGTTTATATTGTGAACGAGAAACCTTTCCGCCCGAGACAGTGAAAAGGCTGACTCGGTTGAGAATTCCACACCAAGACAGCCGTTCTCGGCGATAGTTTCCCAAACAACCCGGTAAATGATTCTTTCGCTTAATTCTTTCAGTCCAATGCGAAATTGGAGATAGTTGCCTTTGTCGAGGACTCGATAGTCTCCCTTGGAAACCTTAAAACATGCACCTCGGTAGTGATAGTTGACTATTTCAAGGGGGATTTTTTCGAAATTGGATACAAGAGTGCAACTCACCGGTGTAAACCGAATTGTTGGGTTGGCTCTTTGTTCTTTGCGTCTATCAGCAGTTATGCTCATTAAAGTTCCCCATTCATAGATCGGAAAAAGCATTGGAAGTATGTATAGTTACGGAGCATATCTGGACCCAAGTCTGATCCTTGTCTCGTGACGGGCGCTGGCCCCTAGCCCAGCTCGCTCCAAACCGATACATGAATCCTAATTTTGCCCACAAAATTTGCGGTTTCTTCGGAAATTAGAGATCATAAATACATGTCTAAAGTCCCGTTTGAGAAGATCAGGTCCGTGGTGGATCGGCGCAAGCTGTTCGAAGGGCTTTGCCTGTCAAAGCAAAATATCCTCTTTAAAGGAGAGGGTGATCAGTTTTTTGAGATGAAAAATCTCAAATTGGAGCACTCTCCAAGTCTGACAACGGTCACGGTGCAGGACTATTACTTGTCGGGAACAGTTCATCCCATCGAAATCGACAGCGTTCAACAGTTAGCTAGACCGCAGGGGCGGGTGCATTGTTTAGGGAATTTTTCGGTGGACGCCGATCGATTTTTTTTCAATGGTAAATTACAAATTAATGGTGACCATGGGATATTGCCCATTGCCTGTGATGTTTTTCGTTTCCAACGACGCAGTCACATGCGCCTGCAAGTTCGACCCGAGATTGATATCTTTTTGGCTTTGACCGAGCACAATGGAAAATCCATTTATCAGGTGGCTCATTTGGCAGACATCTCGGCCTCGGGTGCGCGCATCTATTTCGGGAATATTCATGGGACCTCTTTTGTTGATGGTCCATCTAAAAATCCGGGACTTGAGATCGGACAGGTCTTTCGAGCGGTTCTTCATCCCCCCTCTGGGAAATGTATTGATCTCAAGGTTCAAGTTCGACATTCTTTGAAAACCAAAGGTGATCAGGCCTCTATGACCCAGTTTGGTGTCGAGTTCATTGACCTGCCCCCCGTTCTAAAGAACCGACTGGCCGCCATGATGATGGATCTGCAATACAAAATTTTGCGAGAATTTGAACTGACGTTCTAAATTTTTGAGAACCAATTTAGATTTTCATGAGCCACTGACGGGTATCTGGTTTTTCCCCATACTGCAAATCTGTAAACTCTTTGTAAAGCTTTTGAGCCAAGGGGCCAATCGCACGACCATTCACAATCAATGCACGGTCTCGGTACTGAAATTCACCAATCGGTGAAATAACAGCGGCTGTGCCTGTGCCAAAGGCCTCTTGCAGACGGCCTTGTGAATGGGCCTCGAGGATCTCAGCCAAAGAAAGCCTTCTTTCGATCACGGGCAGGTTCCAAGACTTTAAAACCTGGATCACCGAATCCCTGGTCCCACCGGCCAAGATCGATCCATTCAGACTGGGGGTCAGGATTTGATCATCAATTTTGAAAAACACATTCATCGTTCCGACTTCTTCAATGTGTTCGTGGGTGACATCCAGCCACAAGACCTGAGCGCAGCCTTTTTTCTTGGCTTCTTGCGCGGCTAAAAGCGACGAGGCATAGTTTGCGCCGGCTTTGGTTGCGCCCAATCCCCCAGGAGCTGCACGAATGTATTTTTCCTCCACCCAAATTGAGATCGGATTGAGACCCTCTTTATAGTAAGATCCCACGGGAGACAAAATGACATAGAACAAATAGTTTTTGCTGGGGCGAACTCCCAAAAAGGCTTCGGTCGCAATCAAGGTCGGGCGAATGTACAGCGCTCCGCCTTGGAATTTGGGCACCCAAGCTTGATCGGTTCGAACCAGAGCCTGAATCCCCTCAAGCATCAGGTCGGCGGGTGGTGCTTGCATGCAAAGTCGGGTGGCACCTGTGATCAATCGCTGACAATTGTACTGTGGACGAAACAAAACCACGTCGTCATTTTTTTGCGAAAAAGCCTTCATGCCCTCGAACAAAGCTTGGCCATAATGCAGAACACAGGCGCCGGGATCAATCGGCAATGGTTGATAGGGCGTGATCCGAGGGTTGTGCCAGCCTTTGGCTTCGGAATATTCCATCAAAAACATGTGATCAGTAAAAAACTGGCCAAAACCCAACTGGTCAGGGGCCGGGTGAATCTTGGGCTTCGAGGTTTTTTCAACTGGAATGGACATCGAGTAATTCTGCAAACAATTGCCCCCTCAGTCAACCATCGCTGGTCATAAAAGACCTCTGCACAGGGCGAGAAGGATTATTTTTTCAACATTTAACCGAAAATAAAACTGACCGGGTCCGAGTCCTTGATTGTGGCAACCATGTCTGTGGAAAAGGCTCAGACAAAGGAACACCAGATCATCACACATTCAAGGAGGGGACCAGATGAATGGAATTCATCGAACAATCATGGCCGCAGGCCTGTTGCTGCTCGCAGCTTGTGCCGCACCAAAACAAGATTTCGTCAGTGCAGACTTAACCAAGGACATCGACACCCAGGTCGACGCCAATCTGATTTATGGCAATGACAACCGCATTGAAAATTATCAGGCCTCTTCGGGACTGCAGAGTCTGGCTGCGTCCACGGTAGCTTTGGTTCAAAGCAGTAAATTGAGTAAAAACTCAGACGGCTTGTACAAGCTCTCTGGGGCTAACTTTGGTATTCAATATCAGCTCTGCAGCAGTGAACCCTTTCGCGAGCAAGTGACCACGGCGTTTTGTTCGGGCTCCTTGGTCGGTGATGATGTCGTGCTCACCGCTGGTCATTGCATCACCGGTTCGTCGAGCTGTAGCTCTACTCGATTTCTTTTTGATTTTGCTCTCAAAGATAAGTCCGGAGAAAAAAGAACTTTTGCTGCCGATGATATTTACTCATGCAAAGAAATTATTTATCGGGTGCAAAATAACTCGGGCGCAGATTTTGCCGTGATTCGATTGGATCGCAAAGTCGTTGGACGAAAACCCCTGGCCGTTCGAACTCAAGGTGTTGTCAGTGTCGGGGACTCGTTGGTCGTGATTGGACATCCAGCCGGTCTTCCACAAAAAATCGCAAGTGGTGCCCAGGTTCGCGATGTGCGAGCTAATTTTTTTATCGCCAATCTTGATACCTATGGCGGCAACTCGGGCTCAGCTATTTTCAATGCCAGCTCCGGAAAAATCGAAGGGGTCTTAGTCCGAGGGGACACAGATTTTGTCACCAGGGGTTCTTGCGCGGTTTCAAATCAGTGCACGGATTCTGGCTGCCGTGGCGAGGACGTCACCAGAATCGATCAAGTTCTGCCATATTTGCCACATGCGAGTAGTACTCCGGATCCAGTCACTGGCGAAAGGTTCTCTTCAAATGTTGCGATCTCTATCCCGGATGCTCCGCACGCGGGGATCGTGAGCTCGATCAATGCATCCTCTGCCCCCAAAGGGCGACAAATCCAAGTGGCTGTGAACATCGAACATACCTACCGCGGAGATCTTTTGATTGAGCTGGTTGCGCCCGATGGTCAGGTGGTGATTTTGCAAAATCGAACGGGGGGGTCTTTGGATAATGTGCAGGGGACCTTTGGGGATGATCTGCAAAGCGCCCAGAGTTTGAGTGCTCTTTCCAAACTGACCGTTTCTGGGAAATGGTCATTGCGAGTCACAGACAAGGTCGCCAGAGACCTCGGTGTCTTAAAATCTTGGTCGTTGATTTTTGCCCAGTAAAAAACAAAGGCAGGGCTTAGCGAAGCTCTGCCTTGTCTGAGTTTTCTATTTTCCTTCGAGCAGACTTCTGAGCATCCACGCTGTTTTTTCATGAATCTGCATTCTCTGGGTCAGCAAATCCGCAGAAGCTTCATCGCCCGCTTTGTCCACGGCCGGAAAAACCGAGCGTGCTGTGCGCACCACGGTCTCTTGACCCTGGATCAAGCCCTTGATCATGTCCGTCGCAGACGGAACTCCGTCAGTTTCTCGGATAGAAGTCAGTCGAGCAAACTCTTTGTACGTTCCCGGCGCTGGGTAGCCCAAAGAGCGAATGCGTTCAGCAATCAAATCCACCGCCAGCGCAAGCTCAGTGTACTGGGTTTCAAACATCAAATGCAGGGTCTGAAACATCGGACCCGTGACGTTCCAATGGAAATTGTGTGTTTTCAGATACAGAGTATAAGAATCAGCTAAGAGTCTAGAGAGGCCATCCACAATTTTCTTGCGGTCGGCGTCTTTGATCCCGATATCGATCGGCATCGCAGCTGATTTCATTTTATTTGAAGAAGATTTCTTGGACATAAAGACCTCGTTTCTTTGTCAGCGGACTCTATCACATCTAGTGCGGATAAAAAAGACTGAAACTCTCCGGCATTTACAATGAGATTTGTGCGTCATGTGAAGCCAAGCGTCCATCGATCAATTCGATTCGGCGGTGAGCTTGCTGGGCATAGGTGCGTTCATGGGTCACCAAGACAATCGATGTGCCCCAGGTCTGATTGGCTTCTTTCAGCAAAGCCATCACAATTTCTCCATTTTTCGAATCCAAATTACCTGTGGGCTCATCTGCGAACAAATAACGTGGTCGCCGAATCAGAGCTCGCGCAATAGCCACCCGTTGCTGTTCCCCACCCGAGAGCTGGGACGGGAGTCGATGTTCAAGCCCCTTGAGTCCAAAGAGACTCATCATCTCGAGAGCTCGGTCCTGCAGGGCCTCGTGTTCGCCGGTTTTTCGAACGGGTAACAAAATATTTTCCAGGGCCGTCAGTTCAGACAGCAAATAATGGAACTGAAAAATAAATCCAATGGAATGATTACGAAAATCATGAATTTCTTGGACAGACATGGTGTTTGGATTTTTCCCATCAATCAAGATTTGCCCGGTCGTGGGTGAATCCAGGGTGCTCAGAATATAAAGCAAGGTTGTTTTCCCAGAGCCTGATCGACCCCAGATCGAAACGTATTCGCCATTTTTAATTTCAAAGCTCATCTCATGGAGAACCTTGTGTGGAGGATCTCCGAAAGATTTTGAAAGATCTGTCACCTGGATGCTCATCTTTAACCCTCCTGCCGAATAATATCGATCGGGGTCATCCGGCCGGCAGCGACCGCCGGTATAAGCCCAGCAACCAAGCTTGACAGAGTTGCCATCGCAAAAGCGGTCACATAAATCGATGGTTCATAAGAGATCGTGAGTTTAAAATGTCCGCTAAAATTTTCACCCCAAATACCCAACCAGCGGCAGGCGCCATAACCAAATCCCAGTCCAAAGAAAGCTCCCACCACACCGATGGCCAGACCTTGGATCAAAAACAAACTCATGATTTCACGGGGGGTATACCCCAGCGACCTCAAAATTGCGATCTCTCGTCGCTTTTGATTCACGATGATGGTCAGCACATTGTAGATTCCAAAAGCGGCAATCACTAGAATTCCAACGGTGATCATGATTCGAAACAAATCTTGAATCTGAAAAAGTTGTAAAAAACTTTGATTGGCCTGATCCCAGCTTTGGACTTTGTCTGCAGCGCCGACCGATAAATAGTTCGCAAGACTGGCTGCCTGTGTGACGTCATACAGGCGAACCGCAATATGCGTAATTCGGCCTGGTGTCCCGTTGAGCTGTTGCACATCCCTGAGAGCTCCATAGATAAAATTATCATCGAACTGTTGGACACCGAGATGAAAAACCGCGGCCACTTTGAAGGGTGTGGGTTTGCTTCCGGTGCCACCGATCAGCAATGTATCACCCAGTCGGCCCCCCATTTTTTTAAGCAAGCCGTCCCCCACGACGACGCGATTTCCAGATTGGCCAATGTCCGTGTAGCGACCGTCGGTGATATACTTTTCAATGATGGTCACTTGTCTCTGACGGTCGGGAACGACTCCAACCAAGGTGGCATTTGATTTCACTGCTCCCTTGGCTGCAATCACCTGAATCACCATTTGCTCTGAATAAGCGGCGACATCTGGGGTTCTTCGAAGGCGTTCAATCCAGCCCTGCGGGTAAAGAATTCTTTCTTCGTCACGTTTCCCAGCGGGCGGCACAAACCAAGAGACCACCTTGTTGGGACCAAACAGGGCCTCTGCCATGGCCGGGGGTTCGATCCACTCTTCGCGGCCAGAAACTTTTAAGTGAGCGTCGTTTTCAACCAGTTGCTCGATAATAAATTCTCGAAGTCCCAGCTGCATGCCTGAAACAAAGATATACACCATGGTGCCAAGGGTAACCCCCAGCAAAATAAAAAAAGTTTGTTTTTTTCGACTGATCAAGTGTCGAAAGGCCAAAAAAAGCATAGATCCTCGGTCAGCGTTTCGGAATTAGAACACGATCAGATTCCTGAATATCTCCAGACAGAACCTCGGCCCACTCGCTGTTGCTGAGCCCCAGTTGAACCTGAACTTTTATTTTGTTCCCATTACGAAGAACGGTGACCAGCCCATTCTGAATCCCAGCCACTGGAATCAAAAGGACATTGTCTTTTTTCTGGAGTTCAATCGCAACATCCACGGTCATTCCCGGGAGAATCTCAGGTGGCAGTTTGGACTTTTCAATCCGGACAATAAACTGGCCGTTGGCGGGGTAAATGGACTCGACTTTGCCCTCATAGATGGTCCCTCGCAAAGACTCGAAACTCAGCTTCGCGGTCTGTTGGGGTTGAATGCGAAGGGCCCCTTGCTGCTCGAGACTCATCTCGATATAGGGGTTACGGAGATCTTCGAGACGAATCAAAGGAATTTGAGCAAAGACATTTTCCCGTTCGTGAAAGGGCAGCGAGGTGACCGTCCCATCAAAGGGCGCCCGCACCGTGGGGACGGATTCTAGCTCCATCAGGGCTTCACCGGCATGAACGGATTGACCTTCTTTGACATAGATTTTTAAAATTCGTGAGGTGACTCCCTGTTTGTATTCAAAAATACGGGCGGCACGAACGGTACCCAAACCATAAATTGCCTCTTCGATGGGCCCTCGGTGGGCGGCCTCTGTCATCGAGGAAGGATTTCCCCATCGGTAAAAGCCAAATAAAAGCCCCGCCAGAACCAGTCCAATAGCAATAACGACCCAAAATTTACGCATTTAAATTCCCTCAGCAGTTCATCCAGAGGCTACTTGATTTGATAAAATAGAGCGAGCTTCGGCTGGTGGTCGGCGACATTATGTCCCAACCAAATGCCAATAATAAGGCATTGACAAGCAAGGCCAATCCCCATAGGGTCACATCCAATTACATCGACGCGGGGTGGAGCAGTCTGGTAGCTCGTCGGGCTCATAACCCGAAGGTCGTAGGTTCAAATCCTGCCCCCGCAACCAATTTTGCACCTTTGGCAAATTGGTAAGTCACTGAAATCACGAAATAAATGAAAAATGAAATTCTGGATTGCACCGCTCGAAGGTGCAAAGGCGCAAGCCTTTACTTCTCATTCTGAGACAGCGGCCTACGCTTGATTTCTCAAACGCTCGGAATGATCACGACGAAGTTTTGCAAATACTCGGCAAGGGACATAGTGCTTCCGACCAATGGAATCGAACACATGGATCGAAGATCCTTCTACCATTTGATTCAGAAAATCCTGATGCAGCGGCAGGGGCATAGTAAATGAAATGTCGTCGCCTTCATTCAACACACGATACCTTCCATTGGGCATAATACTCGCTGAAACAATTGGACTCGTTATGATGTACGCACGAGGCTTAAACGTATTTGGGAAAACTCGCCAAAGCATTCTGTTGAAGAATTGGCCCTTAATATCTCCGCCAATTGTAGTCACAGTAAGCGGTCTTCGGCCTGAGTTGACTATTCGGAACTGAATTACATCTTGTTCTCGTCTCAATGGAGTTCCACCCCAGATTTCACCAACTCCGACGTAGAAATCCAAGCGTCCTCTGTCTCTTGCATAAGAAAGCCAGCTAACCCAAAACGAAGCGAGCGCAACAAAGAGGCTAGATAGAGCAATAAAGCTTTCGTTGGAAAAAGAAAAATCCCAATTACACAAGATGTCTCCCACTAATCAATGCTCGTATCGAATGGCGTCTGCTTGTTTTCGACAGCCAATGCACGGGCCTCGTTTACCGTGCGCTGGTACATTGAAAAGAGATAAATTTTTAGCTCTACCATCAGCTTGATCTGAAACCACGCCATCGCAAATGCAAAGCACATTGGTCTGTAGCTTTGGTTGATAAAGTCGAAACAAGAGATTGCTCGATCTCCCAGCGACAAAAAGACATAACCAACCGTAAGCCCTGCACTACAGAAGAAAACCCAGAAGCACATTTTAAAAACAGTTATTAACTTCTGCTTGAAGTAAGAAAATCTTCCACCTTCTGGCGCATGGCAGATTGCGAATAGTGTTCTCTGATTCGATTCGATGGAACCGTAAATTCCGAACAGGCCCAGAATCAAGCCAAGCACTGCACCATCAAAGGCGAGTAAATTCGGAAGAATGCCCAAAAAAATCTTGGCATTACCTGAAGAACCTACTGGAAACATTTTTGCGAAAATCACAGCGCCGACAATTGGAATTATGAAATTCCAAAAGCTGAATTTTACCTGTGGCAAAATCCTAAATGCGAGCAGAATTATTGAATTAGTTCCTCGTTTTTTGCCGCTCATCTATTCCTCAAAGTATTAAAAATCTTCTTTGCAAGTTCCTTACTCTCTTCAACATTGACGATAGTTGCCAATTTGATTTGCCCATCCTCAATCAAATCCGCCAGTCGCTTTGCCGCCACCTTACCAAACCTTTCAATTGACCAATCTGACTCAGCCTCAATCTTTGGAGTAATTTTGGTATGCTCTTCAGTTCGAGTTACCGTTTCTCCAGTTGAAGAGACTCCTGTCATTTTAAAATTGCAATTTCCACCAGTCTGAGTCGATGCCTTCACCAAGTTTTCGACTGATTCAAAATTTAGGCCATCCTTATTGTTGCGATATTCTTGCAGAGCCTTGTCAGAATTCGTCCGGTTTACGGACTGTCCGAATTTAGAAATCAGTTCCTCGTCTAGCTCATAGTCCTCGTTGTTTGTCTTATGGTACTCAAGACGCAAACTCTTCACAATTTCAAACACGTCGAGAATTTCTTCCACAGCCGCCTTAGATCCAATCGGATTTAATGCAACTTCCGGCTCTGGCCATTTATCATCAAACTCCTTTTCAAATTGCTGACGAAGATCTTTAGAAAACCGTTGCACACCTTTACTTCTCAAAAATTCGGCTCGTTCCTTTAAATATAAATTTAAGTGTGCCTCATTCAAAAGTTTAGAAATTACATACTTGAAAGTCTTACTGCGAGGGCTTCGTGGCTGTTCTGGAATAACGAACAATTTGTGATCGTACAGACGAATTAAAAAGATCGAGGTCGGATCTGATTGAAGCTCATCATTTGTTAGCACAAGATGATTGTTCTTTGATAATCGCTGTCTGGCCTTCAAGTTCATTCTTTGCATGAGGCGACCAAAAACAAAGTAATCATCGTCAATTTTTGCAACATTCACCTGCAAAAATTTATACTGATATGTTTCCCCACGATGTGAATCCAATTCCATATCAAAAATTGGCCACACTCGTTCCATAAAAGATTCAAGCAACTCAGCTTTTCCAAAATGAACAATCAAGTTATTTACTTCTAACTCATACTTCTTCAAGTGCGCCGTCCTTCAATTTTTTCAGATAATTGAAACCGGAATTATGCGGTTTCTGCTCTTACTTTGCTTTCTACTTCAGGTGTATTTATTTCGACAACGCCTGTCTTAATCATTTTGTAATTTTCAAGTTCGGACAGCTCGACTTCAAGTGCCTCAAAGTTTTCAATCAAATGCACTGCGCACTCAGATTCCACTACTTTTTTTAGATCCCTGCCTAAAACATTCGCCAGCTCAGAGCCAAGAGCTTGAAGCCGTATGGCAAGTGATGGATGTGAATCCGTGGGATGACTCGGATAAACTTGGTCCAATCCCTTTTTAAAAACATCATCTGGCAATACTTGGGCAACAGCAGCAAAGTGAGCACTAACATTTGTAAGAACTTTTCCATTTTGCAGAGCACTTTTCATTTGGTCCTGCGTGAATTCCCAGATTTTGGAATAAGCATATACTTTGACCAGTCCGCTCACCATATTGTCACTACCAGCAATTAAACTGCCAAGCTTGTCCGCCGCTAGCTCTCTCTCCCTACTTACTTCATTCTCCAATCTTGCGAACGAGCTAAGGAACAGATTCATCACCAACAATGGCGGCACGAACGCAATGGATTGTAGACCATTACTTCCATTTCCGATTTGTGATGAAATTGTCTGCACCGTATCGGATGCACCACGATATACTGGAATGAACCAACGACTATATGCTGTATCCATCCCAACAAAATGTCCAAATTCATGTCCAACGATTGCAGCCAATTCCTTTCGACTAAGAACTCGACAAAAAGGCAAAGATAAGAATAGTGTCCTGCCTTTCAAATTTCCATCTAAGCAAGTCACTTGAGCTTCAGTGACGAAGAACGAAGGTTCAAGACCCACAACAATGTGATCGGGAGGGGTAGTTCGACTTTCTTTCGCTATCGTCTCAATAAAATTCCAAAGGCTTGGGTAATCCACTCTGCCGAGTCTCTTTCCAAATACTCGAGCATGTACTTTATGAGCGAATTTGAATGAAGCTATGACAATCCGAAGTGCCGTCAAGCCTGCAACCAATCCCAAAGCACCGATCAAGCCGACATGCACTCTTCCAATAAACCAAGATTCGGCCCAGTAGATGGTTGCAATTGCCAATCCAGCATTCAGTAATACCAACAAAGCCACAGAAATTTGAGAAAACCAAAGTCCAATTCTGAAGGTTACCAACAAAAGGAAGCGATTCAACCTTCCGACGAAACCACAGGCCAAAATACCAAAGATAACCAGTCCAGTTAGAATCATCGTAAGCATCGAGAATGTTGCAAGGCCTGAAATATCACTCCTGGTTGAACATAGTTGCTTAATATAACTCGAGGTTTCTTTGTAATCCCAGCAACGACTATCAAGGCTCAACTCTGACATCACATCGGGATGTTGCCTGATGTCTACGCCCTTCTCCTTTTGAACAGCCTCGATGATGGCAGCTTCGTAAGTAGATTCAATTCTGCTTTGAATACCTACAGCCGTTAGCCAAGATACAATGGGTATTGGAAGTGAGATCAGGACAACAATCGTGAGTAATTTCAAATCTATGAAAGGCGGTCTAAACGATACATCTTTTGATTTCAAAGCATCCCCTATCTGCTACCTAGGCTCTCTACTTCGGCACAAATTGAAATTTTGTTTACAGTCTTGTTTTGAGACTGTAATGTTAAGCTAGTTACCTATCCATTTGTCTGAACGTATTCTTGCTTTAAGTTCGTTTACCTAAAAATTGTGAGGCTATATGCTGAAACCTGACATCAAATTCGGAAAATTTTTGCTGCTCGAAATTCGTTCATTTGTATCAGAATGGCCGTCTGCATCTATTTTACTGTTAACAATTTCATCAGCTATCGTCTTGGTTTCCAGAGGAGATAATTTGACTGAGCTAGAAAAGGCTCTTTGCGGCGGCGTAGTCTCTAGCTTTGTATTTTATATCTTCATAGATTTTCTTCCAAAAGTGTCTGCAAAAAGGGAAAGGGTACTGCGTTGTTCAAGAGAGCTTCAAAAATGTATCGACTACGGCAATCATATCTTTGAAAAGTTGAGAGGAGTGACCAGCCGGGAGTTTTGCTACCACTTACATTGTTAACGATTCGTTCGCAAGCATCTTAAGAGTTGGTTGAAAAAACTCCGGTGCTGGCGGGATTCCTCCAAGGCTACTGTGCGGTCTCTTTGTGT
>Ga0210057_1008386_pt1 | contig 12253 bp, 15 predicted proteins | sample CryGeyCG2114_010_2_FD_183968 | JGI IMG/M metagenome (GOLD analysis project Ga0210057, IMG submission 183968) | Groundwater microbial communities from aquifer - Crystal Geyser CG10_big_fil_rev_8/21/14_0.10 (SPAdes) (version 2) | ecosystem: Environmental > Aquatic > Deep subsurface > Groundwater ...
TGAAATCAGATTCTGGCATAACGGATATTTCACCGGCTTCCAAAAGGTCAAAATCACAGATTTGCCGATTGTTCAGTTTTAACTTTTAAAAGTGCAAAAAGTGTTCACTTTTAACTTTTAAATGACAGAGGATTTAGTAGATTGTCAAAAATGTATTTTTCTAGTACAATACACTCACATGGAAAATAAAAGTGGCATCTTAGGAATGTTTCTCACCACCCTGATATTTGCGGGAATTTTGTTTTTAGGGCTTTCGCGCATTGATCCCCGTACGAGCCAATTAACTGGGTTCATATTTGTGACTTTGGCTCTTTTTTTGTTTGTATGGGCCTTGCTCGGCACGTGCATGCTTGCGGTGCGGCGCATTCGGAAAAAAGATCGTGCCATCGCAGTAAGCCTGCGCCAGGCATCGTTTCTTTCAACGGTAGTTGTTGTAGCATTGTACCTTTCGCGTTTTGAGCTTTTAACCTGGTGGAATACCGGCATTTTAATAGTTGCCGTGGTTTTGATTGAAGTCTTTTTTATTGGCAAAGAGGAGACTTTCACGTCATCTTGAGCGACCTCGACGTACGTCGGGGGAGTCGAAAGATATGGCGTCAATCACATTATATCCTTCGACTCCGCTACGCTCCACTCAGGATGACGATCTATAATATGAAAAAACGTTTAGAACAATTACGAAAAGATGCATTGGCGGCATTTGAAAAAGCAACAGATCCTGCGTCCATTCAAAAATTGGAAACGCAGTTTTTGGGGCGCAAGGCAGAACTCGCAAAACTCTCTAAAGAAATGAAAGCATTGGCCAGCGCAGAACGTCCACTTGTTGGCAAGTTGATCAATGATATCAAAAAGGACATTTCCGACATTATCCAGAAAAAGAAATCAGTTTCAAAATCAGGCACACAATCATCTGTTGCATTCGACCACACGCTTCCCGGCATTACTCCGGTTGTCGGACACGTGCATCCCATTATCCAATTTTTGGAAAAAATAGAAGACATTTTTACTACCATGGGGTACGAGGTGGTAGAAGGGCCGGAACTGGAGACCCAGGAGTATAATTTTGATTTGCTCAACGTTCCGGAGGATCATCCCTCCCGTGATATTCAGGATACGTTTTACGTAGATAAAAATGACAAGCGCGGTAGGCCGCTCGTATTGCGCACACATACGTCGCCGGTTCAAATTCGCGCAATGAAAACACGCAAGCCGCCGGTTCGTTTACTAGTGCCTGGGCGCGTGTTCCGTAATGAGCGCACAGATGCGGGGCATGAATCTACATTCTACCAATGTGAGGCATTGGTAATTGATCGCGGGATTCGCGTTACTGACTTGATTGGCACGCTTGAACTATTCCTCAAGCGTTTGTACGGTGAGGATGTCAAAATCCGCGTGCGTCCGCACTTTTATCCTTTTACCGAGCCTTCCATGGACGTTGATATGAGTTGCTTACTGTGTGGCGGATCCGGGTGCGTATTCTGTAAGCAATCCGGGTGGATAGAAACACTTGGCGCTGGCATGGTGCATCCGCATGTTCTCGTGAATATGAAAGTTGATCCGAAAAAGTATTCCGGATTCGCGTTTGGTTTAGGAATAGATAGATTAATGATGCTGTATTACGGCGTAGATGACATCCGCCTCTCCTATTCCGGCGATCTGCGGTTTATAGAGCAGTTTTAGTCTATGGTCGAAAAGTCACACAGTCCGGATTGGTACAATATCGCTCTCAAAGTACTGGTTCACAATAAAGAAGGGCAGACCCTTATTTTGAAGATACCGGAACAATCTGACCATGCCGGGTACTATGATTTGCCAGGAGGCCGCATTAATGAAGATGAGTTTGCCAGTGATTATGAGGCGTTGCTCCAGAGGGAGTTGGATGAGGAAATCGGCATTGACATTAAGATAGCCGTGAACCTGGACCCTGTTTCTTTCAGCCGCGGCTCATACTTTTCCCGGCGTCGTCAAAAGCAAATCCGCGTGTTCTATCTGCTGTTCAAGGGCGAGCATGAGTCCGGCGAGCCAATCATCTCGGATGAGCACGCGGGGTATGAATGGGTTGATCTTTCCACGATTGCGCTTGAAGACTATTTTATCGACGGCATGCTGGAGGCAGTTAAGCGGTACTGCGCTTTGCGGAGGTGAGGAATCGCCGCGCCTCCTGTGGAGGCTCGAGGTAGCAACCCTTTGTCATTGCGAGGAGGCGTACCCGCCGACGAAGCAATCCCGTGCCACACGAGACAGAGTATGCAAAAGGAATATTCGGTATACATGATGACCAATGAACGGAATACTGTGATTTATACAGGTGTGACTAACGACTTGGAACGCCGTGTGTACGAGCATAAACAGAAAATTACGAAAGGTTTTACGAGGAGGTATAATATTTGTAAACTTATTTACACTGAATACTTTAGCGACATAAACGAAGCTATCGCCAGAGAAAAACAAATAAAGGCTGGCTCGCGAAAGAATAAAGAACAGTTAATAAGAGATTTTAATCCAAAATGGAAAGATTTAAGCGATGCTTTATAAACGGCGGGATTGCTTCGTCGCTCGCCGAGTACGGCCCGTTCCTCGCAATGACAAACACTATATGAACCTCCCCATTTCCTGGCTTAAAGAATTTGTAAACGTCAAAGATACTCCCGAGAACATCGCGGGGAAGTAAATACCGGGTTATGGAAATAAGATTTTTTAGCGAATCGGTGAGAGATTTTATCGGTTCTTTGGAGGAAAAGACTCGTGCCCGAGTGTATCAGACAATAGACCTGTTTTACGAAGCAGGGCACACTATTGGTTTGCCGCATAGCAAAAAGATAGCAAAAGACCTTTTTGAATTGAGAATCAGGAGCGTGCAGGAGGTCAGGATATTGTACACGTACAAACAGGCGAGCGTGGTGCTGCTTCACGCGTTTATTAAGCAGTCGCAAAAAATTCCGCAGAAAGAGATTAAGCTCGCATTGCAACGATTATCAGCGAGTTGACTAGATATAACATGTATGTTATATCTACAGTACTACTATTAGCATAAACAGGATGTTGGATTATAAAAAATTCAGAGACAAGCAACTGAAGGAAAATCCTAAACTCAAGCGGTACTATGATGAACTGGAGCCGGAATATGCGGTCATCAGAGCGGTGATGCGAAAAAGACTAAAAAAGGGCATGACACAATCACAGCTCGCGCGTAAAATAGGAACAAAGCAATCCGCCATTGCGCGGTTGGAATCGGGGTCGCATAACCCTTCTTTTGCCATGCTCAAAAAGGTTGCAAAAGCCTTGGATGCAAAATTAGTGGTAGCCATTAAATAAGTTATATGGAAAATCGCCAGCTCACAGACGAACAACCAAATGAGGCCGAGGGCCATGCCATTGTCCATGAGCCGCGCTACTGGCTTATCACCGCGCTTGCGGTTGTAGCGACCGCGCTGCTTGTTGGCGGGGGAATGTGGTGGTGGATGTATGGGAAACTGGAAGCGCAGAGGAAGGAACTCGAACAAAAAGTCGTGGAGTTAAAAGGACAGATCGACGAGGAAGATCGGATTATCGCGCCAGACAATTTTGTTGAGGCAGTAGAGATTGATGAGGAGGATCGAGTGATTACGTCAAATGATTTTGTTGAGCCGGTAGAGCTGGTTAATCCTGTTGACGTGGTGATTCAGGGATGGGAATTCTATGAAAATAAGGATTTAGGGTTTTCTTTGTGGCACCCGCCTGATTGGTCTATATTCGAGAGATCATTGCTATCCCCGCAAGTGGGATTAAGTAGCCCAGAGTTTATGGCTGCGCAAGAAAATACACCACCCGGTACAGAGTTAGCCGGAGATAACCTGACTATTTTTTACTATAAAACAGTTGATGATTATTTAAGTAGTAATGCGGAAGGAGTATCTAGGATAGAAGATCTTAATTCACATTATGCATATCGAGAATTGCAACCGATTTTGTTTAATGGCATAGAAGCTTGGACTGTAGTCGAAGGAGGTATTGCTGACTTCTATCAAATTTTGATTCCGGTAAGCGGCCATCTATATAAATTGCTTTTTACAGGTAAAAATTTTTATAGTAATTTGACTGAAATTGAGCAAGGTATTGTTTCCTCAGTTAAATTCATCAACTAACCATGAACCTATCTATCTCCTGGCTTAAAGAATTTGTAAACGTCAAAGATACTCCCGAACAAATTGCGGAGAAGTTGACATTGTATGTATAAAAAAATCAACAGTACATTTGAATATGCTTTCACCATTCAGAAAGACGGCATGTACGTCATTACTGTTGAAGCATCATGCAAATCGGGCAGTATTCTTGGCTTGTTCGGCGGCGAGGATTTAAGAGTGGAAATAGATGGAATAAAGTTACGCGAGGTTCCCGCTAAAAACAAGCCGCAATACTACAACATCCCTCCAGCATGGAACGGAACAAAATTGAAAGGGTTGGCAAAACTGGTGGCTTTTGTTTTGTTTTTGGCGGCCGGTGAACATGTTTTGCGGTTCATGCCTAAGCGCGGCGCTACTATCCATGCCGAGCCCAAGATACAAACTTTCAATTCGCAACAGCCGCTTCTGAAACGCATCCAAGCCCAAGACGGCAACCGAAGGCCGTGGATTACCGTAGCGCTCATTGATATGCCGCTGAAAACAGCGGATGTCGCAGTCAAATGTGAAAAAAGAGCGCATGACAGCGATGACGTAAAATTAATTATAGACGGCAAGATAGAAAAGAATGAGCAGGCAGGGTGGTGGGGCAAAAACTGGTATTGGCGCGGAAGCGAGTTGCAGGGCAACACAAAGGATGCCCGATTTTATCCCGACGCGGCCAAAGGAATTCATTACATTGAATTATGGGCAGACCGGACGCCAGCGCTGGAGTCGCTTGCTGTTACTATCGGCGATATTGGCAAAAAAGAGGATACTGAAGGCAAAGACGCTGTGCGCATAAAAGAGTACGCCTATCGCGGCGTGTCCGGGAAAGAAAACTATAATCGTTATGACACAGAAATTCTCGCGGCAGTGGATGAGTGGAACAGAGAATTTATGAACGATGCCTATCCGCCCACGGAGCCGCTTGATCCGAACTTAGTCAAAGCCATGATATTCGTTGAAAGCAGAATGGGATATGCGAAAGGAGGAGAAGTTGACGTGATGCAGGTCGGCAACCACGGGGATGACGCCTTGCGGACGTTACATCACAAGCGAGAAGAAACATGGTTTCAAAACGGAGAAAGAGTTCCACTGGATTACGAAGGCGAAGCAAACGCTGATACGCCGGCTGAAAGCATTACATGGGGTGTGCGGTGGTTATACCACAAGGCCCAGAAAAAGGGGGTTGGCGATGACTGGGGGTGGAGGTCATGGCAAGAGGCAATGGAAGGATACGGACCACAAGAAAAGGAACACAACAAAGCCATTTGGAGTATTTATAAGGATGGGGCGGACACGCGACAGGGCAAACGAATTCGTTTGTGGTCATTTGCTTTGTTCGCTCTGTTGTTTACGTTGCTATTGAACTATGGGCTATTTAAGCCGAACGATAACGGGCGCGTATTAGGCACGATGCATGAGGATGCAAACCAGATAGCAATCAATGAGTATCGGGAAGTAGATCGTCGCATCGCAGAGGCGTTCGCTCAATATCAAAACCAGCCAGCGAATACGTATTGGGAGCTATTCAGTCCGTTGCGCACGTTGTGCGAACATGATAGTTGCGCGCGTACGTTGGCGGTTGACTATCTGCTTGCCGAGTACTTGGATGATTTGATTTCGCGCACTGCCTCGCCCCGAGAACTCCTTTCAGTCATGGCTGATATGGATGTATTAGAGCCCCATACCTGGGAATACCAGGATATTGATAATGATGGAGAAAAAGAATTAGTACTGGTAGATCTGGATAGGGCTGGCCATAATTTTTTAGATCTGGTGGTTATTGATGTCGTTAACGGCGCCATGACAAGGTACGACAAACGATTTGAGGACTACCAGTACTTTGGCTCGCCGGATTCTTTATTGAGGCCGGTGCGGCCCCTCCGCTTGTTGGATATCACCGGTGATACCATTCCTGAAATTTTGATCTTCGGGAGTTGGGGGCGAATGGGTACGCGATTGCATATTGTGCAGTACGACAGCGGCATGATAGACGACAGAGAGTTTGTGAATGATTTTGCCTATCCGGTGTACACGTTTTATGACATAGACAGTGATGGTATTGTGGAAATCAGCGTAAGCGGGCAAGATCCGTGTTCATTCGGAACTTTCGCGTATAGTTGCGATGAGATGTATAAAGATGCGATAATAGAATATGATCTGGCGACTGATGCGTTCGTGTATCATAGGATATGATAATTTTAGTGACAGTATGAATCTCCCAATCTCCTGGCTCAAACAATTCGTCAGCACCAGCAATTTTGATATCAAGAAATATGGAAGTGTACTTTTTTGATGACGCAGTAGAGCGATTCATTGATTCGCATGACAAAGGCATACAAACAAAGATTGGCCGCATGCTTGTACTGCTGGAGCGATACGGAAACCAAATAGGCCTGCCGTACAGCAAGAAAGTGGGGAAGGATTTGTTTGAGATTCGGATTAAGGGGAGTATAGAAGTCAGAATATTCTATACATTTCGGAGGAATAGAATTGTCCTCTTGCACGGTTTTATTAAAAAATCGCAAAAGATTCCAAAAAAAGAATTGGAAGTGGCTGCGGATAAATTAAATAGGCTTGTATAGATATAGCATATATGCTATGCTGTAGCTATAATAATTTATCGTGAATGCTATGAAAAGTTTTCAGCAATATTTAAAAGAAAAAATGAAAGACCCGGTTTATAAAAAGCACTATGATGCTTTGGAGCCGGAGTTTTCCGTGATTGAGGCAGTGATTAAAAAAAGACTGGAAAACAGAATGACGCAAGCGCAGTTGGCGCGCAAAGTCGGCACCACGCAGTCCGCAATCGCGCGGCTCGAGTCGGGATCGTACAATCCCTCCTTTGCCATGTTGGAAAAGGTTGCCAAGGCCTTGGATGCAAAACTTGAGATAGCCATTAAATAAATTATATGAAAGACCGACAACCCGTAGAGGAACAGCAAGAAATCAACACCACTACGGCTGTACGCGAATCCCGCCCGTGGCTCGTCACCGCGATTGCGGTTGGGGGTGACTGCTGTTGTGGTCGGCGGGGGAGTATGTGTGTATACAGGCTTCCGTGCGACGATACGATTGCTTCGTTCACGAATACATTCTCTCGCAATGACAAATAAGAGCAGGGTATGTCTAAAACGTATTACGTATATATCGCGACGAATGACAAGCACTATGTTCTGTATATCGGAGTAACGAACGACGTACGAAAAAGAATACAAGAACACAAGCAAGGGATGGGTAGTGGATTTACTAAAAAGTATAAAATTAATAAGTTAGTATATTTTGAAGAATATAAAGACATAAACGAAGCAATAGCACGAGAAAAGAATATAAAAGCAGGATCAAGACAGGATAAGATAGATCTAGTGAATCATCTTAATCCAGAATGGAGAGACTTAAGTAACACATACTAAAAGTGCGTTGATAAGATTGCTTCGTTCACGAATACGTTCACTCGCAATGACATATACTATATGAATCTACCAATCAGCTGGCTAAAAGAATTTGTGAACGTCAAAGACACTCCCGAGCATATCGCGGAGAAGCTTACGTTGTCTGGCAGCGAAGTGGAAAAGATTACGGACAACACTGCGGGTTTGTCCAACATTGTTGTTGGCCAGATAAAGGAAATCAAAGCGCATCCGAACGCGGACAAGCTGCAGCTTGCATATGTTGACGTGGGTAATAAGTCACCATTGGAAATCGTGTGCGGTGCGCCAAATATTGAAGTCGGACAAAAAGTGCCGTGCGTTTTGGTTGGTGGCAGTGTGCCGGGATTAAAGATAGAAGCGCGCGAAGTGCGGGGCATCAAATCAAATGGCATGTTGGCAAGCTCGCGGGAATTAGGCATAAGCGACGACCATTCCGGCATTTTTGTGCTTCCTGCTGATGCTACAATAGGGAGTGATGCAATTAAGCTTTTGGGGTTAGATGAGAATGTGCTTGAGCTTGCTATTACTCCGAATCGTCCTGATTGTTTTTCCATTCGGGGTTTGTCGCGCGAGGTCGCGGCGCTCTATGGGCTCAAAGTCAAAGCAAAATTAGTCAGCGTTAAGGAGAGTGGAACCAGTGCTTCATCTTCCGTTAAAGTTGTGATTGCAGAAAAAAAACTATGCCCCTTGTATTGTGCTCGTTTCATCCAGGGCGTTTCAGTCGCGCCATCTCCATTATGGTTGCAAAACCGGCTTGCACAGGCAGGTATCAAGTCCATCAACAATGTGGTTGATGTTACCAACTACGTGATGTACGAGTTAGGGCACCCCTTGCACGCGTTTGACGCGAACAAAATGGCAGGGGACACAATCACTGTCCGACGGGCAAAGCGGGGCGAAAAGATTGCCGCCCTGGATGATGAGACCTACGCGCTTCGCGAAGGCATGCTCGTGGTGAGCGATGAAAAACAAGCTTCTGCCATTGCCGGCGTCATGGGGGGCAAGGCATCTGGCATTAACAACGGCACCCATAATGTCATTCTTGAGGCAGCGGTATTTAGTAGCGCTTCTGTGCGTTCCACATCAAAAGCATTGGGGTTGCGCAGCGAATCATCCAGTAGATTCGAAAAAGGCGTTGACTCAACCGTTGCGGAGGAGGCAATCAATTACGCCGCATTTCTTATTAACGAACTTGCCGGCGGAAATATTCTTAAAGGAATTGTGTCCACCGGAAGCGCGGACACTGCCAAGCGTTCTGTTGCGCTGCCGGTTGCCGAGGTGCACCGAATGCTCGGCGTTTTAGTTCCTGCACAAAAAATCAAATCAATCCTTGTGTCACTTGGCTTTAGCGTCACCGGTACCTCAAAAAAACTTTCCGTCAAAGTGCCGTCCTGGCGCATGCACGATGTTGTTCAAGAAGCGGATCTTATAGAAGAAATCGGACGCATGCTGGATTACAATCAAATGGAAAAGACATTGCCGACCACGGAGCTGGTAAGTCCACGGGTTGAGCCGTTGCACAAGCTGCGCCACAATATGCGCCACTTTCTCGCGGGAGCGGGATTCAGCGAGCTGCTGACATACTCATTTTACCAAGAGAGCGCTATTGCGCTTTCTGGGCACCCAAAGTCCGAGCATATAAAACTCACCAATCCGGTGAACGACGAATATCCCTATCTGCGCGCATCTTTGGGCCCGTGGCTGTTGCAGAAACTTTCCCAGAACAGTGCTTTGCTTTCGCGCGATGAGTTTCGTCTTTTTGAAATCGGAAAAGTATTCCGCAAAACAAAAGGGGAGTCATGGAAAGCGGCAATTGGCCTCATCAACACTGTGCAGTCGGATGAGGAGCTATTTCGCGCATTATTAGGTATTGTCGAGTCATTCATCGGCGCCCGTCCAACCGTGGAAAAAGAACGTGGAACCTATCGCATGAGTGTGAATAAACGGGCCATCGGCTTTATCACCTTATATCCCAAAGGTTCGGTTCTGGGGTTGCGGTTTCGGAGTTCGTGTGTGATTGCATTTTTGGATCTAGAAGCATTGCTCAAAGCTCCGGCTACAGAAGCAATCGCGTACGCGCCGATTCCGTTTTATCCGGTTGTGGAGCGCGATCTTTCCGTTGTAGTTCCTTCTGTGGTAGAATATAGGGAGTTAGAGCGGTCCATGGTGAACTTTGATCCGTTGATAAAAAAAGCAGAGTTGTTTGATGTGTATCATGGGCTCGGGCGCGAAGTAAGTTTTGCGGTGCGCCTCACCTTTTTTTCCACAGACCGTACGCTCGAATCAAAAGAAGTTGATCTCATTATTGAAAAGCTTCGCGCTTCATTAGAAAAAAAATACAACGTTTCATTTAGATAATATGTACGAACTCAAAACAATTTCCGCAAAATCATCAGCTCGCGTAACTAGTTTCGTCGCAGTGGTTGTGTATATCATTTTCGCGATTATTTCTTTGGCAACCGGCACCACTGCCTTTGGAACGGGGGTGGTTTCTTTGGTAATCGGCGTTGTGCTCTTTGGTATTATCGGCGCATTGCTGGGAGTGGTTCTCAGCTGGGCGTACAATTTTTCCGCAAAGCACTGGGGCGGATTTCACTTGGATTTTAGGCTACTCGACGAAGAAGAGCCTCAAAGCGAAGGTAGTAAAGAAAATAAAGACCAAAAGACGTAATACAAACATTTAATGTTCTTCTTTGTTGTTCTATTTCTTGTGATTGGCGTACTCGCCCTGTACAAGGGCGCTGATTTGCTTGTGTCGCAGTCTTCCGCGCTTGCCGCGAAAATGGGCGTTTCAACTGCAGTGGTTGGCCTGTCTGTGGTAGCATTGGGCGGCATTATGCCTGAGCTTTCTATTGGCATTGCGGCGTCGTTTGGGCACGCAAATGATCTCATCATAGGCAATGCCATTGGCTCATCTATTTTAAAGCTTGCGCTTGTGTTTGGTGTTGCTGCAATTATTGCGCCTATCAAAATCCAAGAGAGCACGTTAAAGCACGAGTTTCCATGGGTGCTGCTTGCTTCAGTACTTATCTATTTTTTGGCGTTTGACCTTACTATCAGCCGCGGAGATGCAATGATTCTTATTTTGCTCGGCATTGCGTTCCAGTGGTACTCAATCTGGCATTCAAAGAAAGAAATGCAAAAGGAGTTGGGCAAGCAAAAGCACAAGAGACGCAGCCGTGCAGCGCTTAAAACTGGCAGAGCCTGGGTCAAAATTGTGTTAGGGCTTGTCCTTATTATCCTCGGCGCAAAATTATTTGTGGATTCAAGTTTAGCGCTTGCGCTGTATTTTCATATTTCTGAACTGTTGATTGGGGTTTTAGTGATTGCCATTGGCGCGTCTATTCCTGAGCTCGTGGTGACGTTAGTATCTGCTATTAAGCATCAGCCTGGGCTTGGGATCGGAAACATTATCGGATCCAATGTGATGAATATCCATGTAGTGGTTGGCGTTGCCGCGCTTATTTCTCCGCTTTCTATTCATCCGGATCTTCTTATTATGGATTTTCCCACGCTCATCTTTACCGCTATTCTGGTTGCAGTACTGTTTAAGTCGAGTCATCGTTTAAGCAGGTTCGAAGGTGTAGTGCTTGTGATGGGGTATTTGTTGTATGTGGTGTACAGTATAAAGTTTTGGGGATGAGATATATCATTCTGAAGACTTGTGCTTCGGTTGATAGAATTTAGTTATAAAAAAATTGAGCTCCTTACCAGATTGGTAAGGAGCTCATGCGCTATTGCTTTGTGTGTGTGCATTGTGCACAGCACTAGTTACTCTCAGAAGAAGTTGTAGGAGATCGCTCCCACGGTTTCTCCCCTTTGGATGTTCCACCCTAGCCGGAGCGAGGGCACCCATAGTGGATCACAGCACCTGGGTATCCGCCCGACCATAATTTCGTATCGGGGTTCGTATACTTTTTCATCCCCGTGGGCATGGATTTGTTTTAGTCCGATTGCGCACCCCAGCTCAACAAGGTTCAGGACATGGTTGTCCAAAACCGTGCCCATGGTTGCGCCGAACCAGCCTGATGTCTGCGCAGCCTTATTTGGGCCGAATCCAGCGTATACGCTTAGGAGTCGGTCGTTGAAGTCCAAAGACCGGATTCCAGCTTGCATGCGCTGCTGGAATCCGGGATTTCCCCATGCTTCAATAGATACCTTCTGCTCAACAAACTCCTCTTCGGCCGCAATTGTGAGGATGCCGACCAACAGTGGCGCCATGTAGGCAACGGCCACTGGCGCTTTGTGCATGTTGTCTCGGGTTATTGGCCCCCAGTCCCAAAAGGTGGTTCCTCCGGCCTTTGACGCCGAAGGGATGAGTAGGGTCAGCACGGTGAGCGACAACATCATGATGCGATTCATGGCTTTCTCCTGTTGTGTGTGGAGTTGTGTGATACGCTTGGAAAATGTATCTGTATACTATCTTTTAAGTTGTTCAGGTGCGAGATAGTAAAGTACTACAGATACTGAGTTTTGTCAACCTGTTGTAATGGTTCAATACCTTGTAATCACTTTGCTACAATATGAGGCATATGTCATATACAACTAATCCCGCGCTTCCTCGGGTACGAATGGAAGCAGTTCGTCTTGTCCGCCAAGGTAAATCCACTCGTGAAGTGGCTCGTCATTTAGGGTATTCACAAGCAGCAATAGTGCAATGGATGAAACGTTCACACC
>Ga0210057_1008389_pt1 | contig 12248 bp, 12 predicted proteins | sample CryGeyCG2114_010_2_FD_183968 | JGI IMG/M metagenome (GOLD analysis project Ga0210057, IMG submission 183968) | Groundwater microbial communities from aquifer - Crystal Geyser CG10_big_fil_rev_8/21/14_0.10 (SPAdes) (version 2) | ecosystem: Environmental > Aquatic > Deep subsurface > Groundwater ...
GTTCCCGGTCACAGCTAGAAAGGAAGGCCCCCGTTTAGAGGGATGGACTTCCTTTCTAGCTGTGACCGGGAACGTTGCGGTGTTAGCGGGATTGCTTGGAACCATCATGGGGATGATTAAATCTTTCCGTGCGGTCGCGGCTGCTGATCCTGCAGAAAAGGCGATGGAGCTCTCGAAAGGGATTTCCCACGCCCTGAATTGTACGGCATTCGGTCTGGTGGTGGCGATTGTTTCCATTGTGGCTTACGGATATTTTCAGCTGCGAATTCAGCGGGCAGAAAATGATGTCACAGAGACCAGCATGAGTCTTTTGAATTTGGTTGCTAGCAACAGAGACAAACTGAAGGAATAAAAAACCATGGCACATATCGATACTGGTGGTGGCAAAGGCGGACGCAAGGTTTCATTGGAATTGAACCTTGTTCCATTCATCGATTTGATGAGTGTGTTGATCACCTTTCTTTTGATCACAGCCGTATGGAGCCAGGTTTCGATGATTCAGATTGGCAGCTCCCTGTACGGAAAACGAAGTGAACAGACGCCGACTCCTCCTCCTGATGCGGACACTGTTCTCAAGCTAGATATTCGGGCCAACGGTTACCTGCTGAGCATTGGTAAACAGGTGATCAATATTCCAATGGCTCAAAGTGAATATGACGACGTGGGTTTGGTCGCCCAGCTGGAAAAAGCAAAACAGCTTTATCCAAATAAGGTCGATGCAGCCATCGCAATGTCTGATGATCTTCCGTATGAGCGACTTATTCGTGGCATGGATGTATTTTTGAAAGCTGGGTTTCCTCAAATTTCAGTTCTTACTGGAGGGCCAAACTAATGCCAATCCATGCGCCGGGTGAAAGATACCGATACAGTCGCCTGTTGCGACGAAAAAAAGCCAAACGAGATGTTGTCGCTGTGCTCTCGCTGACCGCCATGGTGGATATGTTCACAGTGTTGGTGGTGTTTTTGCTTCAGAATTACAACGTCACTGGGCAAGTTTTATACATCCCGAAAGAAGTGACTCTTCCAAAGGCCCAACAAATCAAGGAGCTGAAGCCCGCGGTTGTCGTTACGATTTCTCGCAAAGAGGTTCTTTTGGATAAAACGGTGATCATTAGTTTTGACCAACTGAAAGAACAAGAAGCTTGGATGATCCCCACTTTGCACGCTGGTTTGGTGGAAGCCCTGAGAAAAGCCAAAGAAGAGTATGAACGCAGTCTGCAGAAGAAGCTTCAGGACGCGGTGGAGGCTGCTCGCGGAGAGTCAGATCAAGATCTTCACTCTTGGAACAAGGTGACAATTCAAGCCGATAAGGGAATTGATTTCCTGACCGTCAAGAAAGTGATGTACACAGTGACTGAGGCAGGCGCTGGCGAAATTAACTTTGCGGTCAATCGAGAAAAACAAGAGCCCTAGAATCTTTGCCAAAAACCTGAAAAAATATTCGATGAAAAAATTTTCGGGACTTTTTTTTTCCTTTCTATTGATTTTCTTATTCGTTGAGATTCTGCTCGTATTCCCGTCTCATTTGGAAGAAAAGCCAGAGACCGAGGCTCGACCCATCGAAGCGTCATCGCCAGAAGCCCAAAATATTCCGGCCGGTCAGACTCAAACTCAACAAAAGATGCAAGGTGTTCACTATTCAGAAAGTCGCCAGGGAACCCGAGACTGGGAGTTTTTCTCAGAATCGGCAGAGAGTGTCGAGCGGCAGGGTGGCTGGAAATTACGCAATGTGAAGGTGCTTTTTTATAACAATGATAAGGTGGATTTTACAGTGACTGGAGACATGGGAAAAGTAGAGCCTGTCACTCGTGATATGCAAATCGAGGGTCACGTCGTTACCACCTCTTCGAATGGATATGTTTTTCGGTCCCCCAGTGCGTTTTATAAGGCAACTGAAAGGCTTCTTTATAGCCCAGGCCATGTGAGCATGACGGGGCCCCCTGAAGGTAAAGAGAAAGGTCTTTTTCTTGAGGGCGAAGAAATGGAAACGAAAGTGGAAGAAAAAATCATGACCATTAAAAGGCAGGTCAAAGCACAAAAAGTTTTACGAGATGGAAAAAAATTAGAAATTTTTAGCGAGAGTGCAGAGTTTTCCGGACAAAATCGAATGGCTAAATTTATGCAGAACGTGTCGATCCAAGTCGAAAGTTTAAAGATGGAAGGGCCCGAGGCCACTTTTGAATATCGACCCGGGGTAGATATTCTTCAGTCCGTCGTGGTGAAGGGGGGCGTCAAAGTCAGCGATGTCGACAAATACGCGACCTCGGACTCGGTGCGCTTTGATCCAGAGCAAAATAAGTTTGTTTTCAGCGGTCATCCTCGGGTGGTGCAAAACAGTGACGAACTCACTGGTGAGGAAATTGTCTTCATTGATGGTGGAAAACGAGTTAAAGTAAATAAAGTCAAAAAAAAGACAGATGACAGCCAATAACTAGAAGATTGAGACCCATGAGTTTACTGACGGTTTCCGACATTTCAAAGTCCTTTAAAAAACGAAAAGTCGTTCAAAACGTCTCTTTCACGGTGGAATCCGGTCAGGTTGTTGGTCTCTTGGGGCCCAATGGCGCGGGGAAGACTACCAGTTTCTATATGGTGGTGGGTTTGGTGCATCCAGATTCTGGGGATATTTTAATCGACAGTGAGTCCATCGGCCAAGAGCCGATGTATCGTCGAGCTCGGGTTGGCCTTAGCTATTTGGCGCAAGAACCAAGCATTTTTCGAAAGCTGACTGTGGCAGAAAATATTCAAGTGGCACTCGAGGCCCAGGGATATTCGGATTCCCGCCGATCTGAAAAATTAGAAGCTTTGCTTCAGGACTTTCGTATTAATCATATTCGAGACAGTTATGGATTCTCACTCTCGGGGGGAGAGCGCCGTCGGGTCGAGATCGCTCGAGCTTTGGCTGGGTCGCCTAAATTTTTATTGCTCGACGAACCTTTTGCGGGGATCGATCCTATTGCGGTGGCAGATATTCAAGATATTATTCGCCAGCTCAAGGCTGATGGCATTGGAGTGCTCATCACAGATCACAATGTGCGTGAGACCTTGGGGATCTGTGATCGTGCCTATATTATGAAAGATGGCCAGATCCAGGTCCAGGGGACAGCTCATGAAATTACCAACTCAGAGCTAGCCAAAAAGTTTTATTTAGGGGAAAATTTTAAGTTGTAGGTCTTTTTTTTAGCGTGAAGGAGTGTGCTCTTGGCCGTTCAGCTCAAACAGTCCATGAATCTCAGTCAGACGCTGCGCATGACGCCGCAGTTGCAACAAGCGATCAAGCTTTTGCAGCTTTCGCGTATGGAACTAGAGACGGCTGTTCGTAAAGAGCTCGAAGAGAACCCGATTCTGGAAGAGACTCAAGAGGTCAAGGAAGAGGACCTCCAGAGAGTGAAAGAGGCTTCCGATGCGGTCGATCCTCAGGCAGAAGCCAACGTCAATGATCAGGATCCTCAGAAGCAAGATGAATTTGAATGGGACTCCTATTTAGAAAATTCCTATAAGCCACCTCAGCAGAGTTCCGGCAATGAAGAGATCATGAATTATGAGAACGTCATCACGACGACTCAGACATTGCACGAGTATCTTCAGTGGCAAGCAAAAATGTATGGCTTCAATGATGATGAATTGGCTGTGGCCGAAGTTTTGATCGATTATATTGATGACGATGGCTATATTTTGACGCCACTCGAAGAAATTGCCAGCAGCGAGAACATCAAGCTCGAAGACGTTCAAGACGTTCTCACTTTTGTACAAGAATTGGATCCTCCGGGTATCGGTGCGCGAGACTTGAAAGAATGTCTGTTGTTGCAGGCCAAAGCGCTCGAGGAAGATACTCATGATTTGGTGAGCCTTATCAACAATCACCTGAAGGATCTTGAAAAACGAAATTATGAAGTCATTGCCAAAGCTCTGGGACGAGAAATTCAAGAGGTGGCAGAAATTTGTAAAATCATCTACACCATGGATCCAAAACCAGGGCGGGCCTACTCTCCGGCAGATACTCAGTACGTGATGCCAGATGTGTATGTGTACAAGGTCGGCGATGACTATATGGTGTCTTTGAACGAAGATGGTCTGCCACGACTAAAAATTTCGAATTTCTATCGTAATATGCTCAAAGGTCCTGATCGAAATGCCAAAACTCAAGATTATATCCAAGAGAAGCTGCGCTCAGCAGTTTGGTTGATTAAATCTATCCATCAAAGGCAGCGCACGATTTACAAGGTCACGGAGAGCATTGTTAAGCATCAGCGCGAGTTTTTGGAAAAAGGCTCCAACTTTATTCGTCCCATGGTCTTGCGGGACATCGCGAATGATATCGGTATGCATGAGTCGACGGTCAGTCGTGTGACGACCTCTAAATATGTGCATACTCCTCAGGGAATTTTTGAATTAAAGTATTTCTTCAATTCTGGAATTTCTACCTCTGACGGTGAGTCTTTGGCCAGCGAGTCCGTGAAGATGAAAATCAAGGAGCTAATCACCAAGGAAGACCCTAAAAGCCCTCTTTCAGATCAGCAGATTGTTGATCAATTGAAGGTTGATGGGATTCAAATTGCTCGACGAACGGTGGCGAAGTACAGAGACGTTCTGAAAATTTTGCCTTCAAGTCGACGTAAGAAAATATTCTAGGTTCTATGTTAAAGGCACCAAAATCGTGGGAAAAATGGATGGATGTGTTCACTCTCACGGTGATCGTCACTTTTTTCCTGGGTCTCTTTCAATATCAGCTGAGTTTTTTGGACACGCATGTGGCAGGTGGGGATATGATCTCTCATCCCTGGGTGGCCAAGAGCCTGAAGATGCAGTGGGAAAGTGGTCATTTTTGGTCTTGGAATCACGGTTGGTTTGGTGGGTTCCCATTTCTTTATTTCTATTTTTATCCGATGTATGCACTGACGGTGGGGCTCGAGTGGTTGGGCGCGCCCGAGGCCGTCGCATTTAAGAGCACGATGCTAATTTGCGCAACTCTCATTCCGGTCGTTTTCTATTGGAGCTCGAGACGTTGGCTCTCTATTCCTCTGGCCACATTATTTACGACCTTGGGTTTGGGGATTTTTCTCAATGAACTTGATAGTCGGGGCGGCGGGAATTTTAAAAGTTTTTTGGCGGGACAGTTTTCTCATCAATTTGGCCTGACGATGATGGTGGGTTATGCCTCCTATTTGTTGCGAAGAGATTTGAATAAAGTCGGTGGAGTTCTGTTTTTTTCGTTGGCTATTTTAGGCCATGTGTACTCGGCTCTTTTCGCAGGTCTTATGCTGGTCTGCTATTTTATTGTTGAGCTCGTTCAGACGAAGAGTCTTAAAAAGATATGGCCACAGTTCTTTGGCCCTCTATTGGCATTGGCGCTCACGTCTTTTTTTTGGATTCCATTTTTATGGTATCGAAAAAACACCGTGGCCCCGATCAATAATACCGAGGTCGATTGGCTCGAGATTTATCGAGTTTTACAGATGGATAAACCTCTCTTTCTGTTGCTCTATGCCGGATGTTTTGTTTTTGCGGGGATCTGCTTGATTCAGAAAAAGAAAATCAATTTTCCATTGAGTCTTTTGCTCCTGACCGTTCTGTCCGCTATTTCGATGAAATTTTTAAAAAACACACCGCTCTTGCATATACGTATTCCAGCTGAGGTGTATTTTCTGTCTCTCATTGTCTTTATGGCGACACTCAAAGAGGTTGTTGGATCTTGGAATCTGCAGTGGTCCTTTTTTGGAGTCGCAGCAATTTTAATTTTACAGAGCTATTACCCCTCTCGGTATTTGGACCAAGCTTTGCCGACCATTTTGCGCCGACCGATGGAGGAGGTGCCAGGATGGTGGACCTGGAACATGTCCGGAATCGAACGAAAGCAGAACTCAGAGGATGTCCTCGGCGTCTGGGACTATCTTCGTCAGCTCGACGATCCTGAAACTCGAGTGGCAGCGGAGTATTGGGATTATAATTCTTATGGATCGCCTCGAATTTTTGAACTCACGCCTTACATGACGGGCAAACCCATTGTCGAGGGGCTTTTGATGGAGAGCTCTCCATCGTATCCAACTTACTTATTCATCAGTTTCTATTTTAATCGCCAAACCTGGTGGCCTGGATTTCCCGTAGAGGTCCCGGACAAAGATGCAGTGAAGGGGGTCCGATATTTGTCTCTCTTCAATGTGAAATATTTTATTGCCTACAGCGACGATGTAAAGAAGTCTCTGGCCGCGTTGAAGTATCCGGTTGTTTATGAAAACCAGGCTTTCCAAATTTTCAAGATTAATCCCGAATCTCGAATTGCAAGCATCTTACACGGAGACCTCCCCCGTATTTCTTCTTCGGCACCTTTAATGCAAACGGTACTGGCATTTCCAGAGAGTTTGGAAAACAGAGTGTTGATCGAGCCTGGCAAGTCCTTTGAGCCCACGGCTGTCAAAGAGGTCAAAGTAGGGCCGCAAACACTTGAGCCCTTGTCCGGCTCATGGAGCAGTGATGGGCAAAGTTATCATGTGAACGATACCAAAGCTTCCATGGAACGGCCGCAAAAAATCTTTTTCAAGATTTCTTACTTTCCTAATTGGAAAACAGATACCGGTGAGCCAGTTGAGCTGATCACTCCGAATATGATGATGGTTGAAACAAAGAGCCCGACTTTGAGCCTAATATACCGCATTGGATGGGCGGAAAAGATCTCTTTCCTGATCTCACTTCTGGGGGTTTGTGTGCTAGTCTGGAAAGGACTCAGCCCATGGATTCACAGGAGAGAAAAAATTGGCTAAAGGATACGCTCACCCCTCTTCTTTCGTTGAAGAAGGTGCCATTCTTGAAGACGATGCAAAAGTTTGGCATTTCTGTCATGTGCGCAAAGGCGCAGTTCTTGGGAATTCTGTTTCCCTAGGGAAAGACGTGTACATTGATACCGGTGTTCATGTTGGACATCATAGCCGCATTCAAAATGGGGTCAGTGTTTATCAAGGTTTGAAGATTGCACCTTGGTGTTTTGTTGGTCCTCACGTGATTTTTACCAATGATCAGAACCCTCGAGTGGGCACGAAGTCCTGGGAGCTGGTGGAAACCAATCTAGAAATTGGAATGGCTATTGGCGCAGGCGCGATTATTCGTTGTGGTGTGACCATCGGCGCGTTTGCGATGATTGGTGCTGGCGCGATCGTTACCAAAGATGTGCCGCCTTTTCATTTGGCCATGGGATTTCCGGCCCAATGCCATCAAATGGTGTGTGCTTGTGGAAAAACTTTTTTGCCGATCGCTTCGCCGGATTCGGATCTGGTGCGAGATTGTTGCAAAGAGAACTTGGTGCCGGAGCTCTATCAAGAGGTCCTTGAGCTGATGTTGCGCCGAAAAAAGAACTGACCCCAATGTATGCGCTGATTCTTCCATTTCATTCTGATGTTGAGAGACTCGACAAGACTCTGGCGTTGCTTCAAGAACAGGGAAGGACCTGGCAGATCGAGCAGGTTCTTTTGTGTCACAACGGTCCCATGTGGAGCGAAGAAAAACGACAACAGATCACTCAAAAGATGCCGGCCGGAGTGGAGCTCTATCACACTGACGACAAAGGCATCGGTGCGGGCTATAAGTTGGGAATTAAAAATGCCAAGAGTCCTTATTGTGTACTCTCGGCCAGCGATTTGCCTTTTGGTTTTACCGACATTCAGTCATTGGAAAAAATTTTTTCACAGTCTGGACAAAGACCTGAATTGGCGATTGGTTCAAAAGCTCATCCGGCTTCGAGAATTGCGGGTTATGGTCTTAAGCGTCGGGTGGTGTCTATGGGCTTTTGGTTTTTGCGGGCTTTGATGTTGGGGTGGAAGACCCCCAAGGACAGTCAGGGCACGATTCTGATCCAGACAGAGCTTGCCCAGAAAATGATCCGATGGTCCGAATATGATAACTATTTTTTTTCTGTGGAACTGATCAGCCTGGCACAAAAAGCGGGAGCAAAAGCGGTAGAGCTGCCGGTGGTTTTAGAAAATCATGAGGGGGAATCTTCGGTCTCGTTGTTGGGGGACAGTCTGAAATTGGCAAAAGCCTTGTGGACTTTTTCCCGTCGTTTGCACAGAATGAGGGTCAGCGATCTAAAATAGGTCCGGCACAGGAGTTGTGATGAAAAGAAATTTCGTTTTTAAACTTGGCAGCAGTCTGTTTTTAATGACCCTTCTTGGAGTGATGAGTGTGGCCGAAGCCAGCTATCTGCGTTTGGTGCCAACGATGGAAATTATTTCGTCTGGCCCTGGCAAAATTCTAGTCAAGGGTTCCATGAAAAATGAGGGAGATGAGCAAGCGGTGGACGTGAAACTTCAGTCCATCCGGGGCGAGCTGATTCTGGCGGATTTTGGCAATATTGAGATGTCGGGAACAAAGAGTTTTTCGGTTGAGCTCACTGAAAAGCAGTTGGACTTGGAAACGCCAGGATTTCACCAGGTGCCATTTCGTATTTTGTACCGAGATGGCAACCGGGTGCCATTTAGCAGCACGTTTCTTCAGAGCTATACTTTGAAGCCGGGCACTTTGCCCGAGCCCGAGCCACCGGTGTTGATTACTTTTGGGAAACCCATCAACGGCAACGGCGCCATTGATGTGGTGGATACCGCAGCGCTAGAGATGACTCTGAACAACAGCTCAAAAAATGAGGTGGATGTTCGTCTTGAGATGATTGAGCCTCGTGAAATGAAATTCAGCCTGTCGCAATCTGCGATGAAGCTGGGACCCGGCGAGACTAAAAATGTGGAAATCAAAATTCAAAATGCTGGAGCTTTGACGGGCTCGGCCTATGTGATATTCGCATTGGTTTCAGGGGTTTCTCAGGGGCGCGCTTTTGCCAACTATGGCAGTTTCGTTACAAACATCGTGGTCAAGGCAGACCTGCCCTGGATTCCAATCTTAATTGGTGTGTTGATCGCGCTATTTGTGGCCGTGGATCTCTTCAGACGATTTCGCAAGTCATCTGCGAAAAGCTGATCCGTCACCTTGTTGGGGCCAGTCGTTCAATAAAGAGGAACGATAGTCGAATCTAAAATCAATGTATGGACAGCTCCGTCTTTCTGCAATTGAGCTTCAATTTTGAAAAGAGTCGCGGTTGGGGTCTCTAGGGCATCAAGGTTGGCAAATTCATTGGGAACAAGGCGTTCACAAGAAAAGAGATTTTTGTTGGCTGTGGGTTGGCAGAGAATGGATTCGGGGCAACCCATGCTTTTTTGTACACGGACGGCGACTTGTGACGCCAGAGAAAACTCCGAAGCATGAGCCAATTGAAACCCCAAAATATGAACCAAAAGAATAAAGATCAGCTGAATTTTCATATGAGTTTTCATCGTAAAAAACCTTCCCGAGCCAAGGCTCATCTCAAAATAACTGTCGACACTCTAAACGACGCTCTGCAGAGCAAGTTCTGTGCTCCGCCAAGGGGCCATCAGCTCGCATAGACCCATTAAAACCGTCAAATCTTCAGACACCAGCCCCAAAAATCCGCCCAACCTCAACAAAACCTCAATAAGTGCCTTCCCTTATTTGGTAGCAATGCCGCGTTATACGCTCCGGGTTGTAAAAAGGAAAATGTGACCTACTCAACTTTGGTCGGGGTTTGCCGATAAGAGAAGGTAGGGGGTGCTATGAGGTGGAAGCATACTTTTAAGCATGTGGATGTGTCGGAATCATTGAAAAGCTACTCTGAGGAGTGCTTTGAGCGGGCCTCGCGTTTTTTGCTGAAAGACAGTGTTTGGCAGGTCTATTACAGCAAGGGAAAGCACCACGATTGCTGTGTCGAAGTTTCAGTTCAGAATGGGAATGGATTTTTCAAGGCATCGGGTCATGCTGATTCCTTTTATTTGGCGGTGGATGAGGTTGCTGAAAAACTAAGCAAGCAGTTCCAAAAAAAGAAACAAAAATTGCAACAGCACAAAGAGTACGCCCTCTCGAAAGAGGCTCGTTTTGAGTTCGTGAACAATCGTCTCGAGTACGACCACTCCGAGTGGAAAGCCAAGGTTTCCATAAAAAAGCCCGCGTAAACGGGCTTCACAATTGACCCTGGCTGCGACATTTTGTAGCCTCCGAAAGCTTGGAAAATTCACCGCTTTTGAGGAGGCCACATGTCGCAGCTGAAAAACTATCTTTTTACCAGTGAATCCGTTTCCGAAGGTCATCCCGATAAAATGGCGGATCAGATCAGTGATGCCGTTTTGGATGCTATTCTAGCGCAGGATCCTCATGGCCGTGTGGCTTGTGAAACCTTGCTCACCACGGGGCTTATCTGTGTGGCGGGAGAAATTTCGACCAAAGCTAAAATCAATATTCCTGATATTGCGCGCGAAGCGGTGAAAAAAATTGGTTACGATTCTTCGGATAAAGGTTTTGATTTCAGCACCTGTGGCGTGATCGTCGCTGTGGGGCAACAGTCTCCCGATATCGCGATGGGCGTGAAGGAAACTGGCAGTGCTGAGCAGGGCGCCGGGGACCAAGGATTGATGTTTGGTTACGCCGTCAACGAGACGCCAGAAATGATGCCGCTCACAATTTCAATGTCCCACAAAATTTTGCAGGAGATGGCATTGCAGAGAAAGGCCGGACAGGCTGCCTTTTTGCGCCCGGATGCAAAATCTCAGGTGACAGTTGAGTATGAAAATGGCCACGCAAAACGGATCGATACGATTGTGGTCTCCACTCAGCACACGGAATCTGCAACTCAAGCTCAACTTAAGGACTATGTTGTCGAGAGTGTTCTTCGCAAAGTGATCCCCTCTCAATGGATCGACAATAAAACAAAAATTCTTGTGAACCCGACAGGTCGGTTCGTTGTCGGTGGTCCCATGGGTGATGCCGGCTTGACTGGACGAAAAATCATTGTGGACACCTATGGTGGTCATGGAGCTCACGGTGGCGGAGCCTTCTCTGGAAAAGATCCGAGCAAAGTAGATCGTTCGGCGGCCTATGCGTCACGGCATGTTGCTAAGAATATAGTGGCTGCAGGCCTTGCCGAAAAATGTTTGGTTCAAGTGGCCTATGCGATTGGGGTGGCTGAGCCGGTCAGTATCAACGTGAACGATTTTGGTACTGGCAAAGTTGGCTCTGAGATTCTAGAAAAAGCTGTTCGAAAAATTTGGAGTTTAAAACCGGCGCAGATCGTTCGCGACTTTGATTTGCTCCGACCGATTTACAGTCAGACTGCGACCTATGGTCACTTTGGCCGCGAGGGCTTTTCATGGGAAAACACCAACCGAGTCGAGCTCCTCAAAGAGACAGTAAAGACATTGTCTTAAGAAACGAGATCCATGGATCCCAAGTACATTCGAAACTTCTCGATCATTGCTCATATCGATCATGGCAAGTCCACGCTTGCAGACGCTTTGCTTGCAGAAACGGGGTCCTTGACTGCGCGTGAGGAAAAAGCTCAGTTTTTGGACAACATGGAACTCGAGCGTGAGAGAGGAATCACCATCAAGGCTCAGACAGTTTGTTTGACCTACAAGGCTCTTGATGGGCAAACCTACCAGATCAATCTCATTGATACCCCCGGGCATGTGGATTTTAGCTACGAGGTTTCCCGTTCGCTGGCCGCTTGCGAAGGGGCTATTTTGGTGGTGGATGCCAATCAGGGCGTAGAAGCTCAGACCTTAGCCAATGTTTATTTGGCCCTGGGGAATAATCTAGAGATCATTCCTGTTTTGAATAAAATTGATTTGCCCTCCGCAGATCCTGAGGGCGTAAAAAAGCAAATCGAGGACACCATTGGCCTGGATTGTTCCGAGGCCATCTTGACCTCGGCCAAAGAGCGCATCGGAATTCGAGATATTCTCGAAGCCATTGTAAAAAAGGTTCCACCGCCCAAGGCTGACCGCAGTCTCCCCTTGCGGGCTTTGATTTTTGATTCGTGGTTCGATTCTTACCAAGGGGTCGTGGTGTTGGTGCGCGCTATGGATGGCGGCATCAAAAAAGGTGATCGTATTAAATTCATGGCGACCGATGGCGACTATGAGGTTTTGCGTCTTGGAAAGTATCGTCCCTTCCCAGATCCTGTGGATGAACTTTTGGCGGGAGAAGTGGGATTTATCGTTTGCGGAATTAAAGACATTCGTGATGTCAAAGTGGGAGACACGGTCACCTCAGTGAAAAACCCAGCCAAGGAGCCCTTGCCGGGATTTCAGCGTATCAAGCCGATGGTTTTTGCGGGGATTTTTCCGGTGGTGGCCAGCGAATATGAAAATCTCAGGGATGCGTTGGATAAACTTTGTCTGAACGACTCTTCTCTTACGTTT